>VFQO010000025.1_pt1 | contig 224213 bp, 207 predicted proteins | sample 3512331 | NCBI WGS metagenome assembly VFQO01 (sample SAMN10412371, study PRJNA504923) | tailings metagenome | isolation source: Replicate 3 from Balatoc abandoned mine | place: Philippines: Itogon, Benguet | collected 2017-08-28 | reverse complement strand
GGGTCGTTCTCAGGCATCGCAAGGCTCAGCAAGGGATCAACAGGTTTTCTGGCGAGAGATCGGAACCCAAGCCGATCGGGCAGTTAACCGGCAGACGAGAGACCGGAACCCAAGTCGATCGGGCAGTTAACGCACCGCGAGAGATCGGAACCCAATCCACAATAAGACGGTAATTCGCCTTCAATTCCTCCGTTGAGAAAACCTAAAGTTTTCCATAATTGAACCGTTAACAACTTGATGGGCGGAATTGTGGCCTCCACCGCATTCTCTTTGGACTTCATTAAATCAGGCCTGGCCGGCGACAAGGTAAAAACCCTCGGCGCGCCAATCTTTATCATCATGATTCTGGTCATGATGATTTTGCCTGTACCAGCCTTCGCCCTCGACTTGTTTTTTACATTCAATATTGCGCTCAGCCTCATGGTGCTGGTCGCAGCACTGTACACAACCCGCCCCCTTGATTTTGCAGCGTTTCCAACAATCCTGCTGGTCACTACCTTGTTGCGTTTGAGCCTTAACGTGGCCTCAACCCGCGTGGTTCTTATGCATGGCCATGAGGGTCCGGATGCTGCCGGCAAGGTGATTGAAGCCTTCGGACACTTCCTTGTGGGTGGTAACCTCGCGGTCGGTATCGTGGTGTTCGTGATTCTGATGTTGATCAACTTTGTGGTGATCACCAAAGGTGCTGGCCGTATTGCTGAAGTGTCAGCCCGTTTCACATTGGATGCGATGCCCGGCAAGCAAATGGCGATTGATGCCGATTTGAACGCAGGCCTGATCGCAGAAGACGAGGCCCGAAAGCGTCGTGCAGAAGTCAGCCAGGAAGCCGAGTTTTTTGGTTCCATGGACGGTGCCAGCAAATTTGTTCGTGGCGATGCCATGGCCGGTATCATGATTCTGATCATCAACATCATCGGTGGTTTCGCCGTGGGTGTGATGCAACATGACATGACTTTTGCCGACGCAGGTACCAACTATGTGTTGCTCGCCATTGGTGACGGTTTGGTGGCCCAGGTGCCAGCGCTGGTCATTTCAATTGCAGCTGGTTTGGTGGTTGCCCGCGTGGGTCAAGGACAAGACATCGGCACCCAATTGGCAGGCCAGTTACTGAAATCCCCACAGGCAGTGGGCATCACCGCAGGCATCATGGCCCTGCTGGGTATCATTCCCGGCATGCCCAGTTTTGCATTCTTGTTGCTGGCCGCCGGGTTTGCTTATCTGGCGTATCACCTGTCGCAGAAAACAGCGGTTCAAAAGGTCACCACCACTTCCGAAGATCAGGCAAAAATCAAGGCCGCCACCACCGAAGCACAGGAAGCCACTTGGGACGACCTCGTGCCCATCGACACCATTGCTTTGGAAGTGGGGTACCGGTTGATCGCCTTGGTGGACAACAAACAGGACGGCGACTTGCTTAAGCGAATCAAGGCCATTCGCAAAAAGTTTGCACAGGAAATCGGTTTCTTGCCGCCTGCAGTGCATTTGCGTGACAACCTGGAACTGCGCCCCTCGGTCTACCGTATTTTGCTCAAGGGTGTGTGCATGGGTGAGGGCGAAGTGTTCCCGAACCAACATCTGGCCATCAACCCTGGTCGCGTCACGATGCAGTTGCCCGGCCCGCAAACCACCGACCCTGCATTTGGTTTGCCAGCGGTCTGGATATCGGATGACCAGAAAGAAAAAGCCAATGCCGCAGGGTATACGGTGGTCGATGCGTCGACAGTGGTGGCCACGCACCTCTCCCACATTCTGCAAACCTCGGCGGCGCAGTTGTTGGGGCGTACAGAAACCCAACAGTTGCTGGACCACTGCGCGAAAACATCGCCCAAAGTTGTGGAAGACCTGACTCCCAAACTGCTGGATGTCGCAGTGATTCAAAAGGTGTTGCAAAACCTGCTGGAAGAAAGCGTACATATTCGCGACCTGCGAACCATTTTTGAAACACTGCTTGAGAACGGCGTTCGAACCAAGAACCCGCTTGAACTGACCGCGGCAGTGCGCATTGCCTTGGGCCGTGCCATTGTCCAGGCCTTGGCGGGGACCAGCGAAGACCTGAACGTGCTGGTCATGGAACCCAAACTGGAACAAATGATTACCCACGCACACAGCGCAGCCGGGCAAGACCAGGTGGGCATTGACCCGAACCTCGCAGAGAACCTGGCTCGCCAGACTGCTGACGCGGCGGGCCGTCAAGAGCAACTGGGCCAAAGCCCCGTGCTGTTGGTACCCGATGCACTGCGTTTGTCCATGGCTCGTTTACTCAAGCGCGCTGCACCCAACCTTAGGGTGTTGTCGCACAGTGAAATTCCTGAAAACCGTACTATCCGCGTTGCGCAAGTCGTAGGAGCGAAAGCATGAAGCTGAAAAAATTCACAGCCCCCACCACAAGAGAGGCCTTGCAAAAGCTGCGTGCTGAACTGGGTGAAGACGCCATTATCTTGTCCACCAAGCAAACTGCGGCAGGCACTGAAGTGCTGGCTGCATCGTCGCAAGACCTGGACACGGTGACCGAGAAACCGGCTGCCACTGCTGCGCCACTGTCATGGACCAAGGCCGAGCGTACGCAATTTGCTGCACAGGAAGCCACCCGCCAACCCACTGCAGCCGAGAAAATTGCCCAGCAAGTGGCTGCCCAGCGGGATGTGCTTATCAACCGTGCTCCCGTGGTCCACCAAATACCCCAAACCCTGCCCGAACACGACATGATTTCGGACGTCGCCAAGCGTCGTTCTCAAGCCGCCAGCGACGCCATGGCCAGCGAGCAAACCGCAGTGCTGGAAGAAATCAAGCAAATGCGCCAATTGTTGAAAGACCAAATGGCCATGATCACCTGGCGTGATGCGCTGGAGAAAAATCCGCAACGCGGCGAGCTATGGAATCAGTTGACCCAATCCGGGTTCTCTCCCCTGTTTGCCCGCACGGTGGTTGAGAAGTTGCCCGATGGTTTGAGCGATTCTCAAACACAAGAGTGGGTGATGAATGTCATCAAGAAAAATCTGAATGTGGTGCCGGGTGACAAAGACATTGTAGAAACTGGTGGCACATTTGCCTTGGTTGGCCCCACCGGTGTGGGCAAAACCACCACGACCGCCAAACTGGCCGCGCGTTGCGTGGTGAAGTATGGCGCCGACTCTCTGGGGTTGATCACCACCGACAGCTACAGAATTGGCGCTCAAGATCAATTGCGCATTTACGGAAAGATTCTGGGTGTGCAGGTGTATACAGCGCAAACCCATGCGGATCTGGCCCAGTTGCGCACCAGCATGCAACGCAAGCGCCTGATTTTGATTGACACCGTGGGTATGGGGCAGCGTGACTCGCGCGTGGCCGAGCAAACCAAAATCCTGACCGACAGTCATGTCAAACGTGTCTTGTTGCTCAACGCCACCAGCCAGCCGGAAACACTGGATGACGTGGTTCGTCATTACAAGAGCACCGGTCTGAGTGGCGCCATTCTCTCCAAACTCGATGAAGCCATCAAAATAGGCGGCGTGCTCGATGTGGTCATGCGTCACAAACTGGCCTTGCACTACATTGCCACCGGTCAGCGCGTGCCGGAAGACCTCTTTCCGGCCGATCCCCGTGTGTTGGTGCACCGCGCCATGCGGGCACGCAGCAGTCAGGCCTTTCAACCCTCGAGCGAGGAATTGAAATGGAAAATGGCCCAAGTCTCTGCGACTGGAATTTAAAGTTTTATGGTCTACTGAATCCCATGGATCAAGCCAAAACACTTCGACACCTGTTGGGCCGCAAGGCCGCCATTGTTCACCCGATTCTTGGTGACATGGGTAGCGATTACGCTGCTTGCCTGGCCCGTTTTGTCTTGGAGCAACAGGCACGCTCTGATCGCGCTGCGGTGTTGTTTGACGGATCTGAAGCAGGTTTGCCACAACTGCTGCCTACCCATGCGCGCACCGATTTGATCGAATTCTTCAACGGCAAGCTGAATCTGGAAGACCAGGTCATTGAGCTTGCTGAATCGCAATACCTGGTGGTGGCCAAAGTGGGCCTGGCGGCATTGGCCAACAAGCCCGCACAAGCCTTGGCTTTATTGGGTAAGCTGCACCGCATGCCGGTGAGCTGCGATCGATTCTATGCCACCCTGCCTTATGAGGCAGTGGAACTGGCCAAGGCCTTTTCCCCACAAGACGACTGGTACTGGGTGGTTCAACCCACATCCCGATCGGTGACCCGTGCCTTTCAAGCCATTCGTTCTTCAAAAGGGGTAGACGAAAATATTCGCCATCGTGTTATTGTTGCGGGTGTAAGAAGCACAGATGAAGCCGATCACGTGTTCGCAAATTTGCTGGAAAGCACCTCGAGCTTTCTGCTCAATCCCCTGCAGTATGCAGGGCATTTGCCAGCCTTGCCTTCGGGCAAAGCCTTGAACCAGGTCGGTCGGGAGATGATTGCGGCAGGTCGGCGAATTGCAAAGGCCATTTGCTCTTTCGACGAACACGCACTGGCGTAATAACAAGACAGGAAGCACAGACTCCATGTACACAGCCCAGGGCACTTTAGACAAATCAAAGCAGGTGGACCAGTACATTCCCCTGGTACGCAGGTTGGCGCATCACCTGATCGCGAAACTGCCTGCGTCTGTGCAAATTGATGATCTGATTCAAGCCGGCCTGATCGGCCTGATGGATGCCATCACCCGGTTTGAAGAAGGGCAGGGTGCCCAGTTTGAAACCTACGCCAGCCAGAGAATTCGTGGGGCCATGCTCGATGAGCTACGTTCGGCCGACTGGATGCCGCGCGGCGTACGGCAGGCGCAACGGAAAATTGAAACTGCCACACTGAAAGCCGAGCAAAAACTTGGGCGATCCGCCTCTGAAAAAGAAATCGCGGAAGTCATGGGGGTTAGCCTGGACGAATATCAGGAAATGCTGTTTGATTCGCGTGGAGCGTCGTTGGTGTTTTATGACGATTACGCAGATGACGGTGACGGCGAGGGCTATCTGGATCGCCAAATAGGCGGCGACGAAGAAGCCAATCCGCTTGAAATGCTTGGTGACCAACGTTTCCGGGAAAACCTGATTCAGGCCATTGAAGACCTTCCAGAACGTGAAAAAATGCTCATGGGGCTGTATTATGAGCAGGAGTTAAACTTCCGTGAAATCGCCGCTGTGCTTGGCGTGACTGAATCCCGGGTGTGTCAGTTGCACACACAGGCGGTCAGTCGCCTCAAAGCCAAGCTTCGCGAACACTAGGCACACATGGCTGATCCCAAAGCCCAGGGAAAACCGAAAACTTTTGAGCAATCCCGCACCCGGGTCAACCGCTCCCTGATCCTTGTCATTCTCACTGGCGTTGGGCCCTTGGCCCTGGCAGGCTTTTACATGGCCGCCACCACTTCCGATCCCGCCAACTGGAACTTGACAGTGTTACTCACCCTTGTGTTGGGTGTGCTGGGTGCTTGGTTCATGGGCAACAAGCTCATGTCAGGCCTGCTTGAAATCATTCGCTCATCCATCCAATCTGAAAGCCAGTTGCGTCGCCTCATGGAATTGTCGGGTGATTGGTACTGGCATCAGGATTCTGCCCACACCATTGTGCGAATCATCTACCGCGGCAAAGATCAAAACAGCCAAGCCAAGAGCGGGTTCAAGTTGCCTTTCGATGGGCTCGCCCGTTGGGAGGTCGAAGGCTTGAAATGCATCGATCCGCGCTACAACTGGGATACCTTCAAAGAACTGCTCGACAGTCACCAGCCCTTTGATCGCGTTTGCTTTGAGTATTGGCCCCTGGATTCCGAGCGGATTATTTTTGAATCGACCGGTCGACCCTTGTACAACGCCAGCGGCGATTTTGTGGGCTACATGGGCGTGTCTGCCGATTGCACACAGAAACGACTGAATGAGCAGTTACTGTCCTTGCAGCGTTCACTGTTGCAGGGCGTACTGCTCTCTGCGCCCATCCTGGAATTGGCGGCGTCGTATGCGCGTGGTTTGAAGAATTGCCTGACCGTGCATGCTGAAGTGGTGCTGGGTTTTCGTGACAAATCAGAGCACAATCACTGGCGCGTACGCGGCACTCATCCAAACCTGCGTATGCCGTTGGAAAAGGGTCAGGCATTTTGGGACCAGGCCGAGCAGCTATGCGAGCCGCTCGAGGGCCACGACCAACATGGCTTGGTCTGGATCGCCAAGATGAAGCCCGAGCATTATTTTGAAGACAATTGGGCCAGTGAACTCGGCATTACCGCCGTGTGGTTTGCATTGCGCAAAGCCGTTGAGCCCAATCAGCCCGAGTACTGGATCATGGTGGCGCAGCAAGGCGTTGACAGCACACGGCATGATGACGTGTTGCGCGTTCTGACTGCCATTCGTTTGCTCGGTTTGTGTGTAGAGCGCCGGGTGTTTGAGGACGATTTGCAGGGCCTGAACGGCACGCTTGAGCAGCGCATCAACGACAGGACTGCCGAGCTGACGCGCAGCAATTCTGAACTGGAAGCGTTCACTTACACCGTGTCGCATGACCTGCGCGCCCCCCTGCGTGCCATTGATGGATTCTCCAGCATTCTGAAAGAGGATTTCGCAGAAAACCTGCCGAACGATGCCCGTGGCCTGCTTGATCGAATCAGCAACAATGCACGTCAAATGGGCGGTCTTATTGACGGGTTGCTTGACTTTTCGAGGCTGCTGCGCACCGACGTTGCCCGCGTCAAGGTAGATCAACAACAGCTTCTGGACCAAATCCTGGATCAGCTCGATGCCAAACGCAAAAATGTGGTGGAGCTGTGCGAGCTGCCACCTGTGTATGCCGACCCCGTGCTGTTGAAACAGGTGTGGATGAATTTGATCGACAACGCCTTGAAGTTCAGCAGCAAGGCGGCGCAGCCAAAGGTTTCCATTGAATGCGAAAAAACAGGACGTTTTTACAGTTTTAGTGTTCGCGACAACGGTGCTGGCTTCGACATGAAGTACGCCGACAAGCTGTTCAATGTATTTGAACGCTTACATCACAAAAAGGATTTCGATGGCACTGGGGTGGGCCTGGCCATTGTGAAACGAATTATTGAACGTCACGGCGGCGAGATCAGTGCCAAGGGTGAGTTGGGCCAGGGGGCCTGCTTCACATTCACCTTGCCCGAGCACGCCGACCTGAACGACTAGAAGGATATTTGCCATGGCTGATGTAGTACTGGTTGATGACAATTCCAACGACGCTGATCTTGCATTGCGCGTGGTACGCAAAACCTCTTCAAGCTCCACAACCGTGCTGCTTGAAGACGGTGAGCGAGCCATTGAGTACTTCAAACAGCTGATGGAAGATCACCCCAAAGACAGTGCTGCCCTGAATTTGCCCAAGTTGGTGCTGCTCGACCTGAAACTGCCCAAGCTGGACGGGTTGGAGGTGCTGAAATTTTTGCGTTCACACGATGTGTTCAAAACCATGCCGATCGTGGTCTTGTCTTCATCGCGAGAAATCAGCGATGTAAAACGTTCGTATGAGTTGGGAGTGAACAGCTTTGCAGTCAAGCCAGTGCAGTTTGATCAATACCTGACCCGAATATCTGCACTGGTGTCTTATTGGCTAACGATTAACGAATTACCGCGCGGGGCATAGCGCCGCCTGTCAGGGCCGACTGGCTCATGCCGCCTTTGGGGCCATATGTGTCACTGGCGGTGGGCTTTTGCTCGGCTACTGCTGCCGCAGTCAAAATCGAAATTCTTTCCTGCAGGCCAGCCAGTTGTTCCGTTACCAGCTCGCCGTTTGTTTTATTCAAGCGTTGTGCGTGGCTCAGGGTAGTCCGTAATGTCGAGTATGTTCCCAGCAGGCGAGGCTCGTGTGCAGCAAGCACGTCAACCCAGAGCGCTATGCCGTCCATGTTGGGTTGAAATCCCTCTGCCTTGGCCAGTTGAACATTGTTCAGATAACGCTTTTCGAGCTCCAGCATCATCGCTTCTTTGCGAAGCGCAAGGCTGTTCAGCTCTGTGGTTTGAAGCTTGACGAGGCACGCCTGTTCTTCGAGCAAGATATCAACCAGCGCCATGGCCATGTCACATTCATAGGCCAGGTTGCGGTACAAATTTTTTGCTGCGTCAGCGTGCGACATAATCTTCAATCCTCAGTTACTTTTGACCAAGCAACTCGCGAGCACTTTCAATGACCTTTGCTGCAACAGCCTCGGCATTGACCTTGAACTCGCCTTTGCTAATGGCCTCCTTGATCTCGGCCACTTTCTCGGCATTGAACGGAGCGCCTGCTGCACTCAGTTCACTGAACTGTCCTGAAAGCTTGGCTACAGCGCCTTCAGAACTGGTTTTCTCGGTGGAAGCAACCGATCCTGACTTGCTGCCACCTTGTGGTTTGGTCAGTTTGTCGATCGGGTTACTTCCCGGGTTTATTCTGTTAATACTCATGATGTCCTCCGCATTGGGCAGAGCCTAAGTGGGTTTCGTATGTTTTCTTAACGGCTCGATTCCACCTAACTTTAACGAATTCTCGAAAGAATTCCTACTTTTTGAGGATCACCCCTATAAACTAACCTCAACCAGAAGCGCGTCTCGCGCTACACCGTGAAGTATCTTGCCCTGTGCAGTCTTGATTTTTACCACCTCGCCCAACTCGGCTTCACCCATGGCCACCGCAGTGCCACCGATCGCAAAGCCAGGGCCTTTCATCATGACTTTCACGGTGTCGCCATTTTTCACCAAGGCTTGCCCACGCAAGTGGTCGTGTTTCAGCAGGGTGCCCGGCCACAATTGGCGGGCTGCCGTTTTGTTGTTTAAATGTGCAAGTTCGCTGACCCAGCCATGGCTTAGCTGGCTTAAATCCATCGTTCTGAACTCGACATCATTCAATCCCAGCGTTTGACCGGATTGGACCGTGCTTTTCACCACCAGTACGGGTGCCCACACTTTCACATCCACACCCACAAAGAAGGGGGCAGTGTCCGAGCCTACACATTGCACTCGAACATAGGTGCGGCCCCACATTTTGTTGCCTGCGGTATTGGCAAATAAAGCGGCGGGGCATTGCAGGCTGCCAATGCGTTCATCAGCCTTTACAAACTTCACATCCACACTTGCGCCGGGTGGCAACAATGCGGGGTCGACCAGTTCACCCAGCTGGGCTTCAGTCACCCAGCGAGAACCGTTGGCCTGTGCCGTACCGGTCAGTGCAAGTCCGGCACCAAACAGCACCTGAAAAGCGATATTAAAAAAAGTGTGAAATTTCATTCAAGTTCTGGGCACTTCTGCCGTAAATGTCACTGTAAGAAACAATTCCTGCCTCGATGACAACATCCTAGGCGGGAGCTTGCTGCACCCTAAGCAGAAAAAGAGCACCCTTTCCCCCCTTTATCTTCACTTTGATTTGACAGCATCAATTCAATAATCCATTCATCCGTCCGTGTATGAAGGATTAAAAGATGTTGGACAAACTCACTGATGCAATGCAGTTTTCTGCCGAGGCCCTGAAACTCAGAGCGCGTCGGCAAGAGGTATTGACCTCCAACATTTCCAACGTAGATACACCCAATTACAAAGCAGTCGATTTCGACTTTCAAAGTGCTCTGAAAGCAGCCACTGGCGAGAAGGGGGCCATGGGCAGTCCTTCCAATCCAACATTGGGCAATGGCGCAGGCGCCCTGGCGGTCACTCATCAGGGCCACATGACCGGCAAAGGCAAAGTGGGGATGAGCACCGCAGAGATGCTTCAGTTTCGACGTGGCAACAACGCAGCAATCGACGGTAACTCGGTCGACATTGATCGCGAGCGCGCTGCATTCGCAGAAAACACAGTGAAGTACGAAGCGGCCTTGCGTTCAATCAATGGAAGAATTTCATCGCTGAAGCAAGCCATGGGTTCGGGCAATCAATAAGGGTCTGGGGAGCAATCATGTCGCTATTTAATTCTTTCAAACTGGCAGGTGGCGCGATGCAGGCGCAAACCACGCGCCTGAACACGGTGGCCAGTAACCTTGCCAACGTCGACACCGCAGCCGGCGATCCCAATTCCGTGTATCAGGCCCGTAAGGTGGTGTTTGAAGCAGTGCTTCAGAAAGCGGCGCCCGGCAAGGCATCACTGGCAGAGAACGTGCAGGTGAAAGACATTGTGGAAGACAAAACCGAGGCCAAAAAAATGTTCGATCCCAAGCACCCCATGGCCGACGAAGACGGGTATGTGTACATGCCCAACGTGAATGCCGTGGAAGAAATGGTCGATATGCTGGCCGCCTCGCGCAGCTACCAAACCAACGCAGAAGTAATGAATACAGCCAAGCAGTTGATGTTGAAAACCTTGAACATGGGCAACCAGTAAGGAGCAATGAAAAATGACGATTGACGTAACTTCCGCACTGGGCAACAACAGCGGCGCCACGGCAGCAAAAAAGAAGGCTGATGAAAACAGCCCTGAAGCGATTCAGGAGCGTTTTATGTCCTTGTTGGTGGCGCAGTTGAAAAACCAGGATCCACTGGCTCCCATGGACAATGCCCAAGTGACCAGCCAAATGGCACAACTCAATACCGTAACCGGCATCAACACCTTGAATGCCACCATGCAAGGCGTGGCCGCCTCGATTAATGCCAACCAAACAGTACAAGCCACCAGCATGCTGGGCCGTGCAGTGCTGACCGAAGGCAATGATCTGAAACTGGTGGACGGCAAGGCTGTTGGATCGCTGGAATTGAACCAGAGCGCCGATATTTTGCGCGTGAAAGTGCTCGATGCTGGAGCAAATGTGGTGCGCACCATTGAACTGGGCCCGCAATCCAAGGGTACACATGAGTTTGAGTGGGATGGCAAAAGCAGCGATGGCAGCACTTTGCCCGCCGGCAACTACAAGTTTGAGATTGAAGCAAAAGCAGCAGGCAAAGACGCCAGCGTCACACCACTGACCCTTTCCGTGGTTCAGGGCGTACGCAACGCAGGCGCAGAAGGCACCAAACTTTTAACCAGCAATGGCAGCGAAATCACGTTCGCTGACATCAAGCAGGTTTTCTAAATCAAAGATTTTTCAAGGAGTCAAACATGGCTTTTTCAGCAGGCGGTAGTTTCCAGCAGGGTTTGAGTGGTCTGAACGCAGCGCAGCGCGGTTTGGAAGTCATTGCAAACAACGTGTCCAATGCCAGTGTGGTCGGCTTTAAAGGATCAGAGGCAGAGTTCTCCGATGTATTCGCCCGCGCCTTCAACGGCGCACGTTCCACCAACGGCATTGGCTTGGGTACCAGCCTTGCAGCGGTTACGCAAAACTTCAAGCAGGGCAATATCAACGTCACCGGCAATCCTCTGGATTTGGCCATCAGCGGCACCGGATTTTTCAAAGTACAGGCTGACAACGGCGACAATATTTATACCCGTAACGGTCAGTTCACACTGAATAACGCAGGTGTCATTGTGAATTCGCGTGGCGACAAGCTGCAGGGCTTTCCTGTAGATGCAGCCACCGGACGGCCATCGGACGTCGCTCAGGATATTCTGGTACCTCGCGGCAGTATTCCTCCGGCTGCAACCCGTTCGGGTCGCCTGGAACTGAACCTGGACGCACGCGCCACCGCAATTGACCCTGCGCTGACGTTTGACCCAGCCAACTTGAACACCTTCAACAACTCCACCTCCATGACGGTGTATGACGAGTTGGGTGGTGCGCACATCATGGCCGTTTACATGCGCAAGGAAGCGTCCAATGACTGGTCTGTGTTCGCTACAGTGGACGGTACTCAAGTGGACATTGGTCAGGCTCCAGTGGCAGTGACCACTGCCCCGGCCCAATCCACCTCAGCCAGTTTGCAGTATGGCGTGGACGGCTTCTTGACAACACCCAACAGCGGTAACTTGACCGTGGACATGTCACGGTTTGTGACTGCCAGCGGTGTGCCATTTTCATCCACAGGCGTGGCACCCAATCAGTTCACTTTCGACATGAGCCGAACAACCCAGTACGGCAGCTCGTTCGTGGTGCAAAACCTGGGTCAGGATGGTTATGAATCATCACCTTTTGCGGGCTTTGATGTGGGCGCTGATGGCATGTTGACTATCAGCTATGCCAACGGGCAGCTGGTCAACCATGCGCAAATCGGTCTGTATCGTTTCCCCAACCCAGAAGGTTTGCAGCCAGTGGGTTCCAACGGCTGGCTTGCCACCCAGGCTTCTGGTCCAGAATTGGTTTCACTGAGCGCAGACACTGCATTCGGCATTATTCAATCGGGTGCACTGGAAGAATCGAACATTGATTTGACGGCTGAACTGGTGGCCATGATCTCCGCACAGCGCGTTTATCAGGCCAACTCTCAGACCATTAAAACCCAGGATTCGATTTTCCAGACCATCACCAACCTTCGTTAATTTGAACTGAAGCGGGATTGAAAGAATGGACAAACTGATTTTTCTGGCTGCCCAAGCCGCCAAAGGCACGATGTCAAGGCAGGAGAACATTGCCAACAACCTGGCCAACGTCAATACGCCCGGGTTTCGGCAACAACTCATGGCATTCCAAAGTGCCCCAGTCACCGGCGAGGGCAGTGGGTCGCGAAGCTTTGCGGTAGAGACCAGCATTGGCTTTGACACCACACCAGGACAAATCCAGTCCACAGGCCGGGAAATGGATGTGGCCATTCAAGGCGAAGGCTGGTTTGCAGTCAACGACGCGAAAGGCAACGAGGCTTACACCCGCAACGGTTCCTTCCAACTCGATGGGCAGGGTAATTTGGTGACCCAGGAAGGTTATGCGGTCATCGGCAGCAACGGCCCCATCAATGTACCACCCGATCATCGACTGTCCTTTGAAGGCGATGGTTCAGTGTCTGCCATTCCCATCAGTGGCGACACCAATGTGGTTCAACTGGGCCGCCTGAAACTGGTGAATATTCCGCAAGAGCAAATCAACCGGGGCGACGATGGTTTGTTTCGCGCCGCCAATGGTAACCCCGCCGAAGCTGATTTGAATGTGCGTGTGGCTGGCGGATTTATCGAATCAAGCAACGTAAATGCGGTGGACATGATGGTGCAAATGATCACCGCTGCCCGTCAGTATGAAACCCAAATGAAAATGATCAGCACGGCCAAAGAAAACGGCCAGGCCGCCAACAGCCTGTTTGGCATGAACTAAGGAGAAAACCCATCATGATGCGTTCTTTGTGGATTGCAAAAACAGGCCTGGATGCCCAGCAGACCCAGCTGGATGTGATTTCAAACAACCTGGCCAATACCGCCACGAATGGCTTCAAACGTTCGCGTGCCGTGTTCGAAGATTTGCTGTATCAAACACTTCGACAGCCCGGTGCACAAACCACCGAGCAAACTCAGGTGCCTTCCGGCCTTCAGATTGGTACCGGTGTAAAGCCTGTTTCTACCGTGCGAAATTTTGCGCAGGGTAATCTGCAGCAAACCGGCAATACTCTGGATGTGGCCATTAATGGTCAGGGCTTTTTTCAGGTTCAAATGCCCGATGGCACCACCAGCTACACCCGCGACGGCAGTATTCAGATTGATGCCAACGGTACGCTGGTCACTTCCAACGGGTACCCAATTCTTGGCCCGGTCACCATTCCGCAAGGTGTCCAGGAAATCTCGATTTCTCAAGATGGTGTTGTTTCCGCAGTGGTGCAGGGCCAGGTTCAACCGCAGGAGCTTGGTCAAATTCAGTTGGCCAGTTTTGTAAACCCGGCCGGCTTGTTTAGCATGGGTCAGAACCTTTACTCTGAAACGGCAGCTTCTGGCGCTCCTACTCAGGCTGTAGCAGGCACCAATGGTGTTGGCTTCATTTCCCAGGGCTTTGTGGAAACATCCAACGTAAACGTCGTGGAAGAACTGGTCGGACTGATTCAGGCTCAACGTGCCTATGAAATCAACTCCAAGGCAATCTCCACATCAGACCAGATGTTACAGCGCTTATCTCAGCTTTGATTTTTAAAACATTGGGCACACTGAAGGTGTTCTGATGGAGTGTATGGCATGAAAAGATTGGTTCTAATCGGTTTAACGGCAGCGTTCTCGATAACTTTAGGGGCTTGTTCAACTTTCGCACCGAAAGTGGACATGCCTGCTCAAACCACCGTGCCGCAGCTGGTTCAGCAACCAGCTCAGGTGGCCATGGCCGCACCCACTGGCAGCCTCTACAGCCCAGCCACTTATCGCCCTTTGTTCGAGGACCAGCGAGCCCGATTCCTGGGTGACACGCTGACCATTCAAATTATCGAACAGATCAATGCGGCCCAAACCAACTCCATGAGTGCCTCCCGCAGCGACTCCGCCAGTATTGACGTACCACTGATTCAGGGCTTCTTTGGCAGTCGCGATTTGCGCGCAATCAACGGCAGCGCGAGCAGCGACAAAGATTTCTCTGGCGAAGGCTCCAGCCGCGCCGCGAATACCTTGACAGGTTCCATTACGGTCACGGTTGCCAGTGTGTTGCCCAACGGCAATTTGCAGGTGGTGGGTGAAAAACAGATTGGCACCAATCGCGAAGTTGAATATCTGAAATTCAGCGGTGTGGTGAATCCCATCACGATTTTACCCGGCAATGTGGTGCCCAGCACCAAGGTGGCCGATGCCCGTATTGAATACCGCGGAAAAGGTGCCTTGGACTCTGCCACAGCCATGGGCTGGCTGAGCCGCTTTTTCCTGACTGTATTGCCTTTCTGAACTGGACCACATCATGAAACGCATTTCCTTCCCGGAACTGAAAGACCGAATCATCAAAGCCGCCGTGTTGGCGCTAACCGCCGCTGCCGTGATGGCCTTTGGTACGCAGGCAGAGGCTCAAACCCGAATTCGTGACCTGGTCACGGTTTCAGGTGTACGCGCCAACCCGGTGTATGGCTACGGTATTGTGATTGGTCTGGATGGCACTGGCGATCAAACCACGCAAACGCCGTTTACCAGTCAAAGCATTGTGTCCATGCTGCAGCAATCTGGCATTACCTTGCCCCCAGGCGCCAATTTGCAGCTGAAAAATGTGGCCTCAGTCATGGTCACTGCCAATTTGCCAGCCTTTGCTCAGCCCGGCCAAGCGATCGATGTAACTGTCTCGTCAATCGGCAATGCAAAAAGCCTGCGTGGTGGCATGTTGCTCATGACCCCCTTGAAAGGTGCTGATGGCCAGGTGTACGCCTTGGCCCAAGGCCAACTGATTGTGGGTGGTGCAGGTGCCTCTGCGGGGGGCTCCAAAACCGTGATCAACCATTTGTCGGCAGGTCGCATTCCAGCGGGTGCCTTGGTTGAACGTGAGGTGGCCTCGCCTTTCCTGCTTGGTGAAACCTTGCAGCTTGAGTTGACCAGCACCGATTTCTCCAACGCCATTCGCGTGGCCGAGGCGATCAACAACAACATGGGCCCGAATGTGGCTCAAGCGCTGGATGGCCGCACCATCAAGGTTCGTGCACCTTCCAACCCCAACGACCGCGTGGCATTTTTATCGCGTGTTCAAGAATTGAGTATCAACAAAGCCATGGGCAGTGCCAAGGTGATTGTGAATGCTCGCACGGGGTCTGTGGTCATGAACCAGGCCGTGATGCTTGAAAGCTGTGCTGTGGCGCACGGTAACCTCACTGTGAAAATAACTTCTACCCCAGTCATTTCCCAGCCTGCACCGTTTGGTCAGGGTGAAACTGTGGTCACTGAAGTGGCCGATATTCAAATTTCCGAAGCCGGTGGCGAGTTGATCGAAATCAAGGGCGCTGCGCAGCTGTCTGATGTGGTCAAAGCACTGAACGCTTTGGGCGCAACCCCAAGCGATCTGATTTCCATTTTGCAGGCCATGCAAACTGCGGGCAGCCTGAAAGCCGAACTCGAGGTGATCTAAATGACGCCATTGTCGAACAATCCGATGGATACCCAACAAATGCTGTCGATGGATTCCCGCAGCCTGGAGGGTTTGAAGCGTGGCGCGCGGGCAGAGCGTGGCAGCGAGGAATTCAATGCAGCGATCGACAAAGTGGCTGTTCAGTTCGAGTCTATTTTTTTACAAATGGCTTTGAAGAGCATGCGGGATGCCACCCCGGAAGGTGGCTTGTTCACCGACTCCAGCACCAAAACTTACCAAGGCATGTACGACCAGGAACTGGTGCAAAAATTGTCGGGCAAGGGTTTGGGGCTGGCCAGTGAGATTGCCAGGCAGTTGAAAGCCGGTGCTGGCGTGGGTGGTGAGCAAACCATTTTCCCGCCGGGACAGGTTAAAAAAGACTTGCCCTCAACTTTCCCGAAAACTGACCGTTAAGTCGTTCAAGACACCAAAGGATCCTGAATTATGTCTACCTCGGTCTACGGAATTGCGCTCAGCGGCCTGAATGCCGCGCGGGCCGGCATCTCTACAACATCCAACAACATTGCGAATAGCAATACGGTCGGGTACAACCGCCAGCAAGTAATTCAACAGGCGCGCCCGTCCACAGGCAGCGATGTTGGCTTCATAGGGCAAGGTGTCGACATTGCCTCGGTACAGCGGGTGTATTCCGATTTCATCAATTCGCAGGAACAGAAAGCCACGTCCGACGCTGCTTTTTACAATGCCAAGGCCCAGCAGATTGCGCGTGTAGATGCGATGATTGCTGACGATGCCTCGGGCCTATCGAGCGCTTTGAGTATTTTCTTTGGTGCAGCACAAACGCTGTCGACCAACCCGGCCGATCTGGCTGCCCGCCAAAACTATTTGTCGTCTGCAGAAACCCTGAGTTCACGCTTCAACGGTTTGAATACGGTGATGGACGAACTGCGCAGTGCCACTAATTTGAAGGTGCGCGACACGGTTGAGCAACTGAATAACGCCACATCGCAAATTGCTGCATTGAACAACCAGATCGTGACTGCCCAGAACCAAACTTCCAATGGCGGGCCTCCCAATGATTTGATGGACCGCCGGGACAAATTGATTCTTGAATTGTCCGAGCAGGTACAAACCACGCGTGTGGACATGGCTGATGGTTCGACCAACCTGTTTCTGGCGAATGGCCAGTCGTTGGTTATTGGTACTACCCAGTTCAAAGTACAAACTCAGGTGGATCCTCAAGACCCACAAAACCTGCTGGTGGGAATGACCACCAATGTGAATGGCCAAGATCGCCTGTTGGCGTTTGATTCCGGCAGTTTGGGCAATGGCGCCTTGGCTGGTTTTTTAAGTTTTCGTGAAGACGAGCTGACCGAATACCAAAACACCATTGGTTTGCTGGCTGCGCGCATCGGTCAGGCTGTGAACAACATTCAAACTGCTGGTGTAGATCTGGACAACAACCCTGCCAGTGCACTGTTCAGTTTTGGCAGCAGTGGCAATTTTATTGACGATATCTCCCGCGTTGTTCCCAATGTGAACAACAGCACGGTCAACCCCACGCAAGTCACCTTGCGTGGTCTTGATTTGTCCAAACTCGGCCCTGCCGAGTACGAGGTCCAAATTGTTGGCAGCCAGCCCCGCTACCGCGAGGTGGGCTCGGACGGTCCATTTGTTCCAGCCAGCCTGGTGACCGATCCCGGTGGTGACTACTACGAGATTCGCGACCCAGCCGGTGCTCCTTTGCTCAGTTTTCAATTGAACAACTCCACACCCCAGGAAGGTGATCGCTTCGTGTTAATGCCTGTGCGCGAAGCCGCGTTGAATATGCGCACAGCACTTGACAGGCCATCGCAAGTGGCGGCTTCATCGGCTGTCAATCCCAGTATTGGTAACAACGAGAACATTCTGGCCGTGGCCGCGTTGCAAAATTCACGCACCCTGTTTCAGTCCAACAACTCGGCTGGCGTATCCATCTCGGATGGTTTTAATCAGTTGGTCAGCCGTGTTGGCAACAAAACTCGCGAATTCAATTTGGCTGCAGAGTCGCGCGAAACCGTATTGAATCAGGTGGCCGATTCCCGCGATGCCTTGCAAGGTGTGAACATGGACGAAGAGGCCGCGAATTTGATCAAGTTTCAGCAGGCCTACCAGGCATCAGGACGCGTAATTTCATTGTCCAAAGAATTGTTTGACCAAATCCTCAGCATGTTCTGATCGGATTTCAAGGAAAAATTATGGCAATCGGAAGAATCAGCACCAACCAGTACTTCAAGCTCAGCACAGACCGCATGAGCAAACAGCAAACTGAGCTGGTGAAATTACAGGGTCAGCTGGCCACCGGGCAACGTGTGCTGAAGCCATCGGATGACCCTTTGGCCATGTCGGTTGCCTTGAGTGCGAAGGCGGGTGTTAAAACGCTGGACAGCTACCAAAGCAACATCACCTATGTGAACAACCAGTTGGGTCAAATGGATGTGGCCTTGCAGTCTGCCTCTGACATCATGGTCTCTATCAAGGAGGCATTCCTTCAGGCAGGTAATGCCGCGCTTAGCCCAGCCGACCGTGAAATTATTGCCCAGGACATCGAAGGACGCATGGAAGAATTGCGTGGTATCGCCAACCGCACCGATGCCAATGGTTACTACATGTTCTCCGGTACTTTCCAGGATCGGGAGCCATTCCAGACACCTGGCGGCGCGATCACAGGCACATTTTTGGAAACCACCACTGCGGCAGCCGGTGAGGCAGTGACCGGTCGTGAAATTCAAGTGGCAAGCGGTCGTTTTGTGAACCTGAGCATTACCGGGCAAGATGCATTTGTTGACCCGAATACCAACGAAGACGCTTTTGCGATTCTTCGCGATGCAGTGGCCTTGCTGCGGAATCCTGCCTACCCCAATGGGCAAGAGGGCGCCACACCGCAAGACACCTACTTGAAAGCATTCAACAACAAGGGTGCGCAGCTCGACGAGATTTTTGATCAAGTTCAAATTTCCCGCACCAAGGTGGGTGTTCGCTTGCGCGAAGTTGAAACGCTGCAGCAAATCAACCAAGCTGCCCAGCTGGAACTTGAGCGTGTTGCAGGCGAGGCGGTGGGACTGGATTATGCGAAGGCCATCAGCGAGCTGTCGCAGGGGCAATTGCAGCTTCAGGCTGCGCAACAGAGCTTTGCGAGCACCTCTCAGTTGACCTTGTTCAACTTTATTGGTTGAACTTGAAGGGGCACCGTTGCTGTTTGTTGCCCACTCGGCATGGGTTACTTGTTCCGCACAGAAAACCGCTTAATCCCTTGTTGAATTGATTCTTGCTCACCTCGCTCGGCAAAAGGGCGGGCCGAGTCTCGGTGTCGGCTTGTAGCCGAGCGCTGCGAATCCACTCAAACGGGGCGGTTTTCTTGAAGTGCGCCCCAAGCAATCCCAATACCGAGTTGGCTTGAACCCGCAGAGCGCACCTCTCTGCAAGTTCGGCTCCCCGCACTCCCGTGCAGCGCTTCTCCACCTCCGAGTCACTGAAGGATGCGTTCAAAGCCCTATCAACACTGGCGAATCTCCCTCTCCACGCAACTCGCAGCTGTGTTCAACGCCCAATCGGCGGCGGTGTTTCGATCGCCTCGCCTTCAAGAAAACCTGCCCGTTTGAATTCACCCGCCACGGTCGGCCATGGGCCGGCACCGAGACTCGGCCCGCCCTTTTGCCGAGCGAGGTGAGTCAGGGTGAATATCAAAAAGGGAAATACAGGTTTTCTGGCGAGAGATCGGAACCCAAGCCGAGTGGGCGACTAATGAGCTCCGAGAGATCGGAACCCAAGCCAATTGGGCGATTAAGAAAGCTGCGAGAGAGTTGAACCCAAGCCGATGATCGGGCAGCTAACGAACGGCCGAGCAAGCTTAGATCAGCCCGTTCTCCAACGCATAGCGCGTGAGTTCACCATTGGTTTTCATGCGCATTTTTTCGAGAATCCGCGCCCGGTAAACGCTTACAGTCTTCGGGCTCAGCGACAGCTCATCCGCAATTTCGCTCAGCTTCTTGCCTGCAGCAATCATGCGAATGGTTTGAAATTCACGGTCACTGAGCGAGGCGTGCAGTGGTTTTTCAGAGTCCTCAGTCAAGTGGCTGGCCAGAGATTCTGCCAATTCAGGAGTGATGTACTTGCGGCCCGCTGCAATGACCTGAATGGCATCCACCAGTTTTTCAGGGGCGGTATTCTTGGTCAGGTAGCCGGAAGCGCCGGCCTTCAAACAGCGCACTGCATACTGGTCTTCAGGGTGCATCGACAACATCAGGATTTTCAGGGCAGGGTATTTGTCCTTCAGGATCTTGACAATATCCACACCGTTTTTACCCGGCATTGAAATGTCCAGTATTGCCAAATCAACCGTGTTGGAAGTCATGGCTTTCATGATTTCCGAATATTCGCCCGCCTGGGCTACCACCTGTACAAAGCCTGTGTCATCCAGCAACTGCTTCAGGCTTCCCCGAAGCAATGCATGGTCATCTGCCAGCAGCACCTTAATCATTTCCCGCCTCACCTGTCTGAATGCTTCTTGGTATCGAAACCATGACCGTTGTCCCGGATCCCAAGGATCCGCTGACATCGACCCAACCCTCAAAGGCTGCAACCCGTTCTTGCATGCCACGAAGGCCGAACGATGTTTCTTTCAATTTATCAGTATTCTCGATTCCTCGACCATTGTCACGAATCTCCAGTGTTAATTCACTTTCTGTTACAAACAGTTCCACGTCAACCCGTGTGGCCTGTGCATGTTTCACAATGTTGGTCAGGGCCTCTTGCAAGATCCTGAACAACGCTGTGCTTTGTTCGCTGTCCAGGTCCAGTTCTTCAACATTGCACTGGAACGTGCCCTCAATCTGGGTGCGCTTCTGGAAGTCATTCATCTGCCACTCCAGGGCAGGAATCAAGCCGTAGTCCAGAATTCCGGGGCGCAAATCCTTGGCGATCCGCTGGCTGCTCGCCAGCAAATGTTCAATCAGTTCCAGCATGTCATCGAGCTTTTCTTGCGATGCAACATCCAGAGTCATGTTCTTGTTCAGCCAGGCCACGTCTGCTTTTAACTTGGTGAGCGATCCGCCCATGTCATCGTGAATTTCACGGGCAATTGCGCCGCGTTCCTGTTCACGTCTTTTCTCAAACTCGGTGGTTACAAGGCGCAACTCAGTCTGTGCATTCAGCAAGCGTTCTTCGGCCTGTTTGCGATCCGAGATATCGAGCAACACGCCATCCCACACAAACATGCTGCCCCGAGGTTTGGCTACTGCGTTCATGTAGACCCAACGCGATTCGCGTTTGCCGTAATTCTTGATTCGACCTTCCCAACTCACCGGCACGCCAGGTTTGGGCGGGTCCATCAAAAGCTCAAAAAGGGTTGCGGCATCGTCGGGTTCAAACTGCTCGAAGAAATAATGTGGATTTTCGAGAAACAACCTCGGCGGCACACCAAACAGACGCACCACACCTTCGCTCACAAAAGGTACGGTGGGGCGGGGCATTGAAGGGCCCGATTGCATTTGAAAAATTATGCCTGGAATATTCTCTGCGATGGCTGCAAACCGACGCTCAGACTCCCGCTGCGCCAGTTCAGCTGCGGCCAGGCTTCGCCGTTCATTTGCAGCCCGCAAGGAACGCTCGATGGCTGGCACCAGACGCGCCATTTTGTCTTTCATCAAATAATCGTCGGCACCCGCACGCATGGCCTCGACTGCGACATGTTCGCCAATGCTGCCTGACACAATAATGAAAGGAATGTCCAGCCCCGAATCGCGCACCACACGCAGGGCCTCCTCAGAGCCGAAGCCAGGCAGGTTGTGATCCGAAATCACCACCTGCCACTCCTCGTGTTCCAGGCATTTTCGCAAATCTTCGATGCGGTCTACCCGCGTCGCTGTGTACTTCAATCCACCTTGTTTAAGGCGGTAGCACATCAGCTCAAAGTCCGAATCATTGTCCTCTACCACCAGTACTTTCAATCCACCATCTGAAAAGTTACTGATGTCCAGCAATGAAGGGGGTAGTCCTTTGGAATCACTCATTGTCTGTTCGCTTGTTGTTGGTTTTTATTGTTGTGTGCAGGATCAAAGCGAGAGATAACGCCCTTTCAAGGTTTTAATCCTTGCATTATTTTATTCATCTTATCGGAACATATCAGGGTATAGAACTCATTCGCGTCGGGGCACCTCCCAAATTGTGTTAACCCCGCGACAAAGGCCCTGATGAACCGACCCCCAGTGAAATTTGAATTCTCCAAAGCCCAATACGCCAACGATGCTGTAGCCGGTGCAAAACAGGCCGCCGCAGCGGTCAATCGCAGTTTGTTAAGCGATGACAATGCCGACCGTGAATTCGAGTTCAATGACAAGGACTTTGCCCGGGTACGCGCGCTCATCCTGAAAATTGCGGGAATTTCACTGGCACCCAGCAAACAAAGCATGGTGTACAGCCGATTGGCCCGTCGCTTGCGCGCCTGTAACCACAACCGTTTTTCCACCTATCTGGATGCGCTGGAGTCCAATGCAAGCAACCCGGAATGGGAGCACTTCACCAATTCGCTGACCACCAACCTCACATCCTTTTACCGTGAGGCACATCATTTCGACATTCTGAAAAAACAGTTGCAATCGCTTTCACGCAATGCACGAATCGAGATGTGGTGCAGTGCAGCGTCTACTGGCGAAGAACCCTACACCATGGCAATTACTGCGATGGAGGCTTTCAACAGCATGAATCCGCCCGTGCGTATTCTGGCCACCGACATTGACACCAAAGTGTTGGACCATGCCAAAAAAGGCGTGTACCGCATGGACCAGGTTGACAAGATTCCTGATGAAATCCTGCGCAAGTATTTCTTGAAGGGGAAAGGTGAAAGCGAGGGCTTGATCCGTGTGCGCCCCGAGGTGCAAGCATTGTTGACATTCCGAAAGCTGAACCTGATGGACAATGTCTGGTCCCTGCGACCCGGCTTTGATGCCATTTTCTGTCGGAATGTCATGATCTATTTCGAAAAGGATGTACAGCTGCAAATCCTCAAGCGTTTTGCTCCTCTGATGAATCCAAATGGCTTGTTGTACGCAGGTCACTCTGAGAATTTTGCCATGGCGCGAGACTATTTCACCCTGCGTGGTAAAACCGTGTACACCGTCAACACTGACAAGGCCGCGAAAACCGGCACTGGTGGTGAAGGTCAGCCGCGTCAGGTCACTGCATGAGCACAGGGCTTCTCACCTCGTCTGCTGCTGCGCACTGCGCAACGTTGCCAGTGAAGAAAATCATCATGCCCGGCGATTACTTCGTGTCATGGGCTCCTGCGGAAATTGCCACCTTGCTGGGCTCCTGTGTTTCCGCTTGTGTGTGGGACAGTCATCGAAAGATTGGGGGCCTGAATCATTTCATGCTGCCGGATTCACCTTCTGAGGCCCGCAGCCTAGGCGACAAAACCAAGTCCTTGCGTTATGGCCTCTATGCCATGGAATGCTTGATCAACGACTTGTTGACCATGGGCGCCAAGCGAGAGCATCTCACTGCCAAAGTGTTCGGAGGAGCCAACATTACAGGCGCCTTGCACACTCAGCACGTTGGACGCCGCAATGCCGAGTTCGTGATCGATTTTTTGCAGAAAGACAGAATCAAAGTAGTTGCATCCGATTTGGGTGGACCGCACAGCCGTCGCATTCGTTTCAATACCCAAACCAGTGCAGTGCGCGTTGAGCGAGTGGCCAGCGCCAACTCGGCGGCCTTGCAACAGGAAAAGCGTTACAGCGAGAAGATCAACAAAGACCCCGTCAATGGCGACATTGTGTTTTTCTAAGGGCCAGTGAGATGAACAAAATCAAAGTGTTGGTGGTAGACGACTCGGCCTTGATCCGAAACCTGATGAGCAAGATCATCAATTCACAGCGCGACATGGAGACCGTGGCCACGGCACCCGATCCATTCATCGCCAGAGATCAAATCAAGAAATTCAATCCCGATGTGATTACACTCGACATTGAAATGCCAAAAATGGATGGCATTGAGTTTCTTGAAAAAATCATGCGTTTGCGGCCCACGCCGGTGTTGATGGTGTCTACACTGACCGAACGTGGAACCGATGTAACCTTCCGCGCCCTTGAACTTGGAGCAGTTGATTTCGTGACCAAACCCAAACTGGACATCAGCCAAGGCATGATCGATTATGCCAACGAAATTACCGACAAAATTCGTGCCGCCTACGCTGCGCGTTTTCGTCTGAACCGGCTGCCCCCAAAGTCTGCTGTTCAACCAGCAGCAGCGCAAACTGATCCGGTGACCGGCATGGTTGTTCCTGCCGAGGCGGCCAAGCCCGTGCCCACCAACAATGCACTTGGCAACCGCTTTGCAGCCACTGAAAAGCTGGTATTGATCGGTTCATCTACTGGCGGCACCGAAGCCATTCGAGTCATTCTGGAGCAACTGCCCAAAGACAGCCCTGCGATTTTGATCACTCAACACATGCCTGCCGGTTTTACCAAAAGCTTTGCAGATCGTTTAAACCAGGTGTGCAGCATCACTGTGAAAGAAGCCGTGCACGGTGAGCGCGTGTTGCCAGGTCATGCCTACATCGCGCCAGGTGACAAACACCTGTTGTTGGGGCGAAGTGGTGCCAACTACATTTGTCAGCTTTCGGATTCTGAGCCGGTCAACCGTCATCGCCCGTCGGTGGAAGTGCTGTTCAAGTCAGGCCAGGAAGTCTCGCCACGCAATATCGTGGGCATCATGCTTACCGGGATGGGCAAAGACGGTGCACAGGCCATGGCTGACATGAAAAAAGCGGGTTCCTACAATATTTGCCAGGACGAGGCCAGCTCCGTGGTATTCGGCATGCCGCGCGAAGCAATCGCCCTGGGTGCCGCCGATGAGGTGGTGCCACTGAACATGATCGCCAAGCGTCTGCTTGATTACCTCTCGAAAATCGGCGGACGTTCAGCCGTTCGTATCTAACTCACTGAAGCCCGGTCTTGTTGAGCCAGTTTTTCAGGCTCTCCAGGTCCATAGGACGCGAAAACCAATAGCCTTGAAGCCTGTCGCATCCCATCTGGATCAGGCTCTCGCGCTGCTCTGCAGTTTCAATCCCCTCAGCATGCACAATCAGGCCCAATGCATGCGCAAGGTCAATCACGGCTTTTACAATCATGTGGCTGTTTTTGTCCTCGAGCAAATCCATCACAAAGCTTTTGTCGATTTTCAGGACATCCACGGGCAGTTGGCGCAAGTAGTTCAGCGAAGCATAGCCAGTACCAAAATCATCCATGGCAATTTGCGAACCCTGCGCCTTCAGTTTCTTGAGTGCGTCCACGGTGCGGCTCATGTCATCGATTGCTGCCGATTCGGTGACTTCAAACTCAATCCACTTGGGATCAAGCCCCGCATGGCGAATGGTTTGTTGGGCTTTGGCCGGAAACTCCGGGTTCAGCAATTGCCCCGCCGAGCAATTGACCGCGCACCAGAGCATGTGCCCTTGTTGATGCAACTCCAGCACTTTTTTGCTGCTCGATTCAATCACCCAGTCACCCAGTGCATCAATCAAGCCTGAATCTTCGGCAACGCCAATAAACTCGCTTGGCATGATCCGACCCAATTCGGGGTGGGTCCATCTCACCAAGGCCTCAAGACCGCAAATACGGCCCGTTTTAAGGTCTTCAATCGGCTGAAAGTCCAACACCAGTTCGTTGCTTTCAATCCCTTTGGCCAAGCCCAGTTCAATCGTTTTTCGGCGTTTGGCGAGGTCATGGATTTCCGCATCCAGAACATTCAATAGTTCCAAGCCGCGCGATTCGATCACATGCGCCACCGACTGCGCATGCGTGACCAGCTCGGCTGCATGTTGACCATGCACGCCGGGGCGCGCCAGCCCCAAACGCATATTGGGCCGCACTGCAATGTTGTCAACAGTAAATACGCGGTTCAGGTTCGCCTCAAACTCACACAGGGTATCCGCCACCGAAGTGTTGTCCGCATTCCAGTCCAGCTTGTTGGTTAACACCACCAGCACATTGTCAGACCATCGACAGAGAATGTCCTGTTTGAAGGTGTCCCGAATCCGTTCCACAATTTTTTCCAGCATGTTGCGCCGGATGCGTGGGTCCACCTCAGGGCGGCGTGCCTGGTTTCTCGACACGTTCACGCTCAACAGGCACAGGTCATTGTCCTCACCAGAATTTGTGCTTAGACCAGAGAGGGTTTTTACCAATCCTTGGCGGTTCAAAAAACCAGTGGCTGCATCAAAGTAGACTGCCCGCCTGTGGGCCTGCTCAAGCAATAGTTTTTCCCGGCGAAGCCGGTGAGTGTGTATTTCCCGGCGGACAGCCGGAATCAGGCGCTCGGGTTTGGATTTTTCCACATAGTCGCGCACTCCTTCATGCATGGCTTGTACACCCAGGGCGTCGCTGGCCAGTCCAGAAAGCAGAATCATGGGCGTTTCAGGTCGCAGGGTCTGAACCATCTCGATGGCTCTGTCGTGCGTCAGTTGAGGCATGGAATAGTCGCAGATCACCAGGTCGGGTTCGAGGTCATCCAGTGTTGTTCTCAGCGTTTCCTCGCTGTGGGCATGCCGGACAACGGCGGTGTGCCAGGTTTTTGTCAGCTGCCGCTTGATCAAAAGAAAGTCATCGTCGCTGTCGTCGACAACAATGATTCTTGGCGCTTCCTGTTCTGTCGTCATTGAAGGATTTATGATGGTGTGATTGGCAAAGAAACGACCGCTTTCCTGTATCCTGCACACTTCTGCTGAGGCTGTCTAGTCGGGCAATTCACGAGAAAAGACATGAGCAAAGCTTTCACCAAAGAAAATGATTCAGAATTCGAGGACGACGGTCCCGATGCGAGCCCGGCCTTGCCTCAAGGCTTGAAAAATTACATCACACCCAAAGGTTACCGCCGCTTGCGCGACGAACTTACCCATCTTGTGAAAACCGAGAGGCCCGAAGTGGTGTCTGTGGTGTCTTGGGCGGCGTCCAATGGGGATCGCTCCGAGAATGGAGATTACCTGTACGGCAAAAAACGCCTGCGTGAAATTGATCGCCGAATTCGTTTTCTTACCAAGCGCACTGAAATTGCAGAGGTAGTAGACCCCGCCACGCAGCAGGAACTTGAGAGTATTTTCTTCGGCGCTACAGTCACCTACATCAATTCAAAAGGTGAGGAACTGACTGTAAAAATAGTGGGCGTTGATGAGGTAGACACTGCCAAGGGTCACATCAGCTGGATTTCTCCGGTGGCGCGTGCGTTGTTGAAAGCAAAAGAGGGCGATGTTGTGCAATTGATGACACCGGCAGGGCGTGATGAGCTTGAGATTGTCGAAGTGCGGTATGTGATCGATTGACTGGGTGACTGCAAGTTCAGATCCCAGCCAGTCCCGCACGGCGCTTCGCCACCACCACGTAACTCGCAGCTGTGTTTGGTGCCCAATCGGCGGCGGTGTTTCGATCGCCTCGCCTTCAAGAAAACCTGCCCGTTTGAATTCACCCGCCACGGTCGGCCATGGGCCGGCACCGAGACTCGGCCCGCCCTTTTGCCGAGCGAGGTGAGTCAGGGTGAATATCAAAAAGGGAAATACAGGTTTTCTGGCGAGAGATCGGAACCCAAGCCGAGTGGGCGATCAAGAACGACAAGAGATCGGAACCCAAGCCGATTAGTGTGTCGCCGTGTCTGCCACGGGCAAACGCACTTTGGCAAAGGCCCGGCCCTTCACACGGGTCACACGCTCCACGTATTCAAGCCTGCGCAAGGCCATCAAAATGCGCGCCAAGTGCACACGGTCAGTCACCTGAATGGTGAAATGCAGCAATTTGCGGTAGGCCGTTTCATCACTCATCGTCAGGTTGGTGATGTTGGCACCTGTGTCTGACAAAGTGGCCGCGATCGTGGCCAGTGCGCCTTTCTCGTTCACCGCCTGCAAATCTACATTTACATCAAATGGGCGGGTAATTTCGGGCGACCATTGAACATCGGTCCAGCGCTCCGGTTCCTTGCGAATCTGTTTGCGGGCTGTTTCGCATTCATCGGTGTGAATGATCAAGCCTGAGCCCTTGCGCACATAGCCAATAATATTGTCACCGGGAATGGGCAGGCAGCAGGGCGCGCGTTGAACCGACATGCCTTCGCCACCGTGAATCATGATGGGTGCACGGGCCTCCCCCTGGTTGCCCGAAGGCGCGTCCACTCTGGCGTCGGCTCTTCCCAAAGCAATGAGTACTCGGCGAGCCACCACCGGTGCCACACGCCGACCCGCGCCAATATCAGCCAGCAACTCGTCACGGGTGCTGACTTGTGAATCCTTCAGCAAGCGGTCCCAAACCTCATTGCTCAGGTTATCCAATTTGATTTGGTCTGCCTCAAGCGCCTGCTCCAACAACCGGCTTCCCAGGCGCACGGTTTCCTCAAGGTTCATCGACTTCAAATAGTGCCGAATCTCGGAGCGCGCTTTGCCTGAACGCACAAAACCCAGCCAAACCGGATTGGGACGGCTGTGAGGCGCGGTAATAATTTCGACCACATCGCCACTCTTCAGAATGGTACGCAATGGCTCAATCACCTGGTTCACGCGTGCAGCCACGCAATGATTGCCCACATCGGTGTGTACTGCGTAGGCAAAGTCGACCACCGTTGCACCCCTCGGCAGGCTCATGATCTTGCCGTTCGGGGTGAATACATATACGGCGTCCGGGAACAGGTCTACCTTGATGTGTTCCAGAAACTCGGCCGAATCGCCGGTCTGGTTTTGAATGTCAAGCAGGCTTTGTAACAGGCGGTGGGTTTGCGTTTGAATGGTATTGAGTGCCTCACCTTCGCCTTTGTACAGCCAATGTGAGGCCACACCTTTTTCCGCCACCTGGTGCATTTCTTCAGTGCGAATTTGAAATTCGACCGGTGTACCGTATGGACCCAGCAAGGTGGTGTGCAGGCTTTGGTAGCCGTTCAGTTTTGGAATGGCGATGTAGTCCTTGAACTTGCCCGGTACCGGCTTGAACAGTTGGTGCAACATGCCCATGGCCATGTAACAACCAGGCATGTCTTTCACCACAACGCGGAAACCGTACACATCCAGCACCTGGGAAAAGCTCAGGCGTTTTTCAATCATTTTGCGGTAAATACCGTACAAGGCCTTTTCCCGGCCATACACCTGGCATTCAATGTTGGCGTCGCTCAGGCATTTCTCCACAGCTTCCAGAATTTTGCCCACCACTTCACGACGGTTGCCCCGTGCTGCCAACACCGCTTTCTTCAGCACTTCATAGCGCATGGGGTAAGCATGCTGGAAGCTGAGTTCTTGCAGTTCGCGGAAAATTTCATTCAAGCCCAGTCGATGGGCGATGGGAGCATAAATTTCGAGAGTTTCTAGAGCAATGCGGCGTTTTTTGGCGGGACTCATGATGTCGAGCGTTCGCATATTGTGCAAACGGTCTGCCAACTTCACCAGAATGACCCGCAAGTCTCGGGCCATGGCCAACAGCATTTTGCGGAAGTTTTCGGCCTGGGCTTCTTCCCGGGAAGAAAACTCCATTTTGTCGAGTTTTGAAAGCCCATCAACCAAATCAGCCACTGATCCGCCGAAGCGCTCAATCAGGTCCTCCTTGGTGGTGCCCGAGTCCTCCATCACATCATGAAGCAGGGCGGCTTGAATGGCTTGGCTGTCCAGGCGCCAACTGGCACAAAGCTCGGCCACCGCAATGGGATGGGTCACGTAGGGTTCACCCGTTGCACGAAACTGCCCCAAGTGCGCAACGTCAGAAAACTTGTAAGCCTCGCGAACGCGCCGGATCTCAGCCTCTGGCAAATATGTCGAGGCTAGTCCGATAAGCTGTGCGATAGAGACCACATCGGGTCGGTTTGGCTCAGGTTGAAGTTCTCTGGCTTGCATTGCCCCCCGCATTTTGTACCACTGTTACAACTAAAACTACGATCTTCTATTGTGCAGTCTTACTTCTGGTCCGGCAAGACGATATTGACTTCCAACATCTCCATATTGCCTTGTTTTTGAAGGTTAAACTTCACGTCTTCTTGGTCAATCTTGACGTATTTGGCGATCACTTGCATCAATTCGTCCCGCATTTGGGGCAAAAAGTCGGGGCCGTCCTGGTCTACACGCTCGCGTGCAATGATCAAAGACAGTCGTTCTTTTGCAACATTGGCCGATTTTTTCTTTTCGCCAAACAGCATGCTCAGTAGTGACATGGTCTTAGCCTCCGAACAGGCGCTTGAGCAGACTTGGCTTTTCATAGTCTACAAAACGCAGTGGTTTGGTTTCGCCCAGGAAACGTGAGATACAGTCTTGGTAGGCCAAGGCGGCATCATTTTCTTCGGCGTGAATCACCGGCATGCCCTGGTTTGAGGCCTGCAATACAGTTTCGCTTTCAGGGATCACACCGAGCAAAGGCACGCGAAGCAGGTCGGCCACGTCGGTGTAGCTCAGCATTTCCCCATCAGCGGCGCGCTTGGCGGAGTAACGTGTAATCAGCAGGTGTTCTTTCACCGGTTCACCGCCCTCCTTGGCGCGTTTGCTCTTGGCTTGCAAAATGCCAATGATGCGGTCTGAATCCCGAACGGAAGACACTTCCGGGTTAGTCACCACAATGGCCTCGTCGGCAAAGGTCAGGGCCATCACGGCGCCACGCTCGATGCCAGCAGGGCTGTCGCACACAATGTATTCAAATCCCATTTCGATCAGGTCTTTGATCACTTTTTCCACACCTTCCTCGGTCAAGGCGTCTTTGTCGCGTGTCTGAGAGGCTGGAAGAATTGACAGCATGGGGCAGTGCTTGTCTTTGATCAAAGTTTGCTGAAGACTTGCTTCACCGTTAATCACGTTGACCAGGTCATAGACCACCCGGCGCTCGCAACCCATGATCAGGTCAAGGTTTCGCAAACCCACGTCAAAGTCGATTACCACTGTTTTAAAACCACGCAAGGCCAGGCCTGCGGAAAAACTTGCGCTGGTGGTTGTTTTACCAACGCCACCCTTACCGGATGTAACAACAATGACTCGACTCACAAATGGTCTCCTAGCGGATGTTGATGGCCTTGAGTCGCAATACTGCCGGCTCAGTGCCATGGTCAAGATGAATTAATGTAGGTTTGGAACGGTTCTCCTCGGGAAAACCGCCCTCGAATGTCAAATAGTAACCAGCCACGGCCACCAATTCTGCTTCAAAACAGGTGGAGATGATTCTGGCTTGATTGTCGCCCGCTGCACCGGCCAAGGCGCGGCCGCGCAACACTCCGTAAACGTGCACATTGCCATCGGCGATGACTTCAGCACCAGCCGACACCTGCCCCATGACGATCAGGTCTGCCCCCTGGGCATAAATTTTTTGACCGCTGCGGACGGATTGGTCGATCACCATGGTTCGGCGGGCATTGTCAAAATTGGGCACTGCGGGGTGATTCGCCTGAATGAGCCCGGGTTCAGTGTCGGGTTTTGCCGCTGCGCTTGGGGCATCGGCTTGCACTGGCAGCGGCTCTTGTTCAGGTTCAGCCTGATCGGCCTGGCCGGTCTCGAAACGAATGCCCAATTCCTCCGCCTGGGATTCCAAGGCGGTGCCGTGCCCTCGTGTCTCCACCAGCAGAACGCCTGCGGCTTGAAGCAACTCTGCGTAGGCTTTTAACTCAATGCCATGTTCAACGAGTTCGGCTTCGCTCCAGCCAGAGAAATCGAGAACTGCAGGTTCAGCGGAGTACACACCGGGTGTTGGCCCCAGGCGTTTTTTCAAGGCATCAAGGCTTTCCTGAAGCGGTGCAGGGCGCAGGGCGAATGTTACCGCCTTGATTTTGGCAAATTTGATGTCCAGCGGTGCTGAGGAGGGTTTGTTCAAGGTGATCGAGGTCCGGGAATTCTGAGTTTCAGCCAGCTTGTTTTCGGTCAATTTTACGAACAAAGCCCGAGCCGTATGCCGGACTCGGGCTTTGGTGAATTCGCAATCGCCCGGATTAGATGGGCACGCGTTTCAGCATTTCGGTGCCGATTTCCCCAGCGGCGATTTCTCGCAGCGCGGTTACCGTGGGCTTGTCTTTGTCTGCTTTAACCTTTGGTGTGTGGCCTTGGGCCAGCATGCGGGCGCGGTAAGTAGCGCACAGGGCCATGTCGAAACGGTTAGGGATCTTTTTCAAGCAATCTTCAACGGTGATGCGGGCCATCTGGTGTCCTTACAGTCCAATACTTTTGAGTTGCGCCCCGTGGCGCGCCATTTGCTGGTTGAAACGGCAACGGGATGCGAAGACGATCGATTTCAGCTCCAAAAGAGCCTGTGTGAAATCATCGTTAAGGATAACATAATCAAAGCGTCTCGCCTGCTCGATCTCGAGTTGTGCAGCACCCATTCTCTTCAAAATTACCTCTTCACTGTCTGTGCCGCGTCCGCGCAGTCTTTTTTCGAGTTCTTCGATGCTTGGCGGAAGAATGAAGATCGACACGACGTTTTCTACCTTGCGCACCACTTGCTCGGCGCCTTGCCAGTCAATTTCCAGAAGTACGTCGCGGTCAATTGCCATTTGCCCTTCCACCCATGAACGCGATGTGCCGTAGTAGTTGCCGTGCACATGGGCCCATTCCAGAAAGCCGTCTTGGTCTCGGATGGCTTCGAACTCGGGCTGGGAGATGAAATGATAGTCTTTGCCATCAACCTCGCCAGGGCGCGCCTTTCGAGTGGTATTGGAGATGGAAAGACCAATGCCCTGAACCTCGGTCAAAAGCGCTTTCACCAGCGAGGATTTGCCAGCGCCTGAAGGTGCGCTGACAATAAACAGGCTGCCAGAATACTGTGGCGTGTGCTGGGGTTGGGCCAAGGCGGTCATGAAGCGCTCGAACAAGGATCAATAAGCCGTGATTCTATGGGATTTCCTGTGGACTCGCCATGCCGCATGTTTATTCGGAGTGCTTGGAATGCTCTGTCAGAACAAACCACGGTTTTGTAGAGGTTTCATCGCCGAAGCCACTGCCTTTGTTCACTTGATAACTTGAAATGGGCGCGGCGATTAATTCCCGTTCATTGGGCAATAGGGCATTCGACACGGACACATCTTTGGCCAGCTCAGTTTCAATCACGCAGCTGACCGTACCAAAAAGGCTCGAAACCATGGCGGCGGATGGCTCGTCGCACTTGCGCATGCTCAAGAAATAACCGGCAGGGGCTGTGGCCCCTGCTTATTGACATTGGGCATGGTTTGAGGTGCTGACAGCACTTCAATCCTTTCCTGAAGGGACAGCTCGTTTTCGAACTTGTATTGCTCACCCACTTTGACTTTTGGAATTTCCCCCTGGCTGGAATTGCCAATTTCCAGGCGACCGCTTTTGATCAGGTCCATATCAGCCAGTTTTTCCTGACCAACCCGGTATTGAGCGAGATCGTCGCGTTGCATCCGCAGTGTGGGGTGGCACAACAAGGCTTGTGCCGCTCGCTGCTGCCCTCTGGCGACCAAAAGCAGACCGGCAAGGCGCGGGTCTGTGGCTGCGTGGGGTAACACGTGCTTCAGTAGTTGATTGAGAAAAGAGATAGGCGTGGTCATTGGGCAAGGTCTCGAACAAACGAAAGTTCGATTGGGTGCCCAAGTATTCGGATTGGTTCAGTTCAATTGCAAATGCCGAAGTTTATTCGATGTTCTGGACCTGCTCGCGAAACTGCTCCACCAACACTTTCAAATCAATGCTGGCCTGGGTTTGCGCAATCGCGTGTGCTTTGCTGCCCAAAGTGTTGGCCTCGCGGTTCAATTCCTGGGTTACAAAATCCAGCCGTTTGCCAATCACCCCGCCTTTTTTCAGAATACGGCGAACCTCAGTGAAGTGCGTTTGGAGTCGCTCAACTTCCTCTTTCACATCAATGCGTACGCTGTGCAGGGCCACCTCGTGTTTGATGCGTTCTTCAAGGTCTTCCACGGTCAAGTGGCTTGCTTTGTCCGAAATGATTTTGTCAAAGGCCTCGGTCATGCGTTCCCGAATCTTGCCTTCATAGTGGGCCAAAAATTGGGGCAACATCGGCAGCAGGCTGTTCACAATCGCCTCCATTCCATCGATTTTTTCCAGAAGCACCGCTGCAAGGCCAGCACCCTCACGTTCGCGGCTTTGCTTTAAGGTTTCAATGGCCTGGTCGCACAAGGTTGAAATGGTTTCTTGCAACTCTTCGCCGCTCAGGCTGTTGTCTTCGACCACACCGGGCCAGTTCAGCACCTCGGTAATGCGAAAGCCGTTGGCCTTGGGCAAGGCACCTTGAATGCTGGCCTCAAGCGCAGCCAATTGTTTGACTTGTTCCAGATCAACCTTCGGAATCCGTTTTTCACCCTCTGCACGTCCCCAGGAAATCCGGCATTCCACCTTCCCACGGCTCAGCGCATTCATCAGTTTTTCGCGGATCAGTGGTTCCACCATGCGCAGGTCATCGGCCATGCGGAAGTTCAGGTCCAGAAAACGGGAATTCACGCTGCGCAACTCCATGCTCAGGGTGCCAGCACGGGTCGTGCTTTGTGTATTGGCAAAGCCTGTCATGCTGTGTACTGCGGCGGTGTTTTTGCTGTCCTTGCTCATTTGCGGCCTGTGCGTGTGTGTCGGTGGTGCATGGATTGTAAACTCTGGGCTGGTGCTTGTTTTATTCGGGGGTGTTTTTGTCGGGTCGAATCATTGCCCATTTGGACATGGACGCCTTCTACGCCAATGCCGAATTGGTGCGCAACCCGGCTTTGCGGGGTTTGCCCGTGGCTGTTGGGGGGCGCCGAGGCATGCAGCCGCTGCCCGGGCAGCAATTCCCGACCTTGGCACAGTACCAGGGCAGGGGTGTGTTAACCACCGCCAACTACGAAGCCCGTGCACTGGGTTTGCATTCGGCCATGCGCACCATGAAAGCAGCAAAACTGGCGCCTCACGCGGTGTTGTTGCCCGCCGATTTCGACTGGTACAAAACCTTGTCACGGCAGTTCAAGACCGCCGTGCGGGAATTGGCACCCAACGTGGAAGATCGCGGTATCGATGAAATCTACATTGATTTGACCGCGGAAACCGGGGGGGATTATGAGGCAGCCATTGAACTGGCGCGCCGATTAAAGGCTGCAGTAACCCGGGCCACTGGCGGCATGACCTGTTCAGTGGGTCTGTCCGAGAACAAGTTGACCTCCAAGATCTGCTCCGACTTGCAAAAACCAAACGGTCTAAGCGTGGTGCGCCCCGACCAGTTTCAGGATATGATCTGGCCGCTTCCGGTGGGCAAAATCAACGGTGTGGGGCCCAAGGCTCAGGAAAAGCTGAAAGCCATGGGTGTTAACAGCATTGCCGAGCTGGCTGCTCAACCCGTCGATTTGCTTCAGATGCGTTTCGGCGAAAGTTATGGGCTTTGGATGCATGAAAGCGCCCATGGTATTGACCGGCGGGAAGTCACTTTGTTTTCGGAACCGAAAAGCATCAGCCGTGAAACCACGTTCGAGAACGACATGCATGTGCGCAGGCAACGCGACAACTTGACGCAGGTACTTGAGCACCTTGCAGACAAGCTTTCTCAAGACTTGGCCCGAAAGCAGCGGCTGGCAAAAACCATTGGCGTGAAAGTGCGTTTCGCGGATTTCAAATCCCTGACCCGCGATGTCACCACTGGATTGACCGTCCGCACAGCGGATGAGGTTTTGCAAGCCGCTCGAGCTTGCCTGAAGAAAATTCCGTTTGAAGACAAAGGAGCCAGATCAACCATCCGCCTGTTGGGAATCAAAGCCAGCCATCTGATTACCCCTGCGGAGGATGCGCTTGAAAAGGCTGCCGAGGAAAGCAGGCGAACCAAAGGGCAAGCCCAGTTGTTTCTCGACCTTGAAGATGCGCCATAATGCGTGCACTACGAAAGAACACGCACTGGAGAATTTGAATGAATGCCACCACAGCCCGCCCTGACGGGCGAAGCCCCCACACCTTGCGCAATATCAGCCTGGAGCGCAATTACACCAAGCATGCCGAGGGTTCAGTCATGGTGCGTTTCGGCGACACCCATGTGTTGTGCACCTGCAGTGTTGAAGACAAGGTGCCGGGCTTTTTGAAGGGTCAGAATCAGGGTTGGTTGACTGCCGAATACGGCATGTTGCCCCGTTCTACCCATTCCCGCATGGATCGTGAGGCGGCCAAGGGCAAGCAAAGTGGCCGCACGCAGGAAATTCAGCGTTTGATTGGCCGTGCCTTGCGCGCAGCTGTCGATTTAAACAAGCTGGGTGAACGCACCTTGAAAATTGATTGCGATGTGATCCAGGCCGATGGCGGTACACGCACTGCATCGATCACGGGCGCCATGGTCGCTGTGGCCGATGCAATTGGCAAACTGGTGGCCAGCGGCGCTTTGGCTGAAAACCCGATCAAGCAGTTCGTAGCGGCTGTGTCGGTGGGAGTGGTCAATGGGCAGGTGGTGCTTGACTTGAATTACGACGAAGACTCCACCTGCGAAACCGACTTGAATGTGGTGATGACCGAGAAAGGCGGCTTTGTAGAAGTGCAGGGCACCGCCGAGGGGGATGCTTTTAGCCGGGACGAATTGAATGGCATGCTGGACTCTGCCGCAGCCGGTATTGCTGAGCTGGTTCGCCTGCAGAAAGCGGCTTTACAGGCATAAAAACCAAGTTGGATTACAAAGCGATGGCAGCTAACAGCGAATGGGTATTGGCCAGTGGCAACAAGGGCAAACTGCGGGAATTTCAGGACCTGTTTGCCCCTTGGGGCGTGAATTGGGTTGCACAAGGTGAACTGGGTGTGCCCGATGCCGAGGAGCCCTTTCATACCTTTGTGGAGAACGCCCTGACCAAGGCGCGCCATGCCAGCCGCCTTACAGGCCGCCCCGCGCTGGCCGATGACTCGGGCTTGTGCGTGCCGGCCATTGGGGGGGCACCGGGCGTGTTGTCGGCCCGCTATGCCACCTTGTTTGGGCAAGACAAGAGCGATGCCAACAACAACGCCTGCCTGATTGACAAGCTCAAGGGTGTTGAAGACCGACGGGCGTACTTCGTGTGTGCCATGGTTTGGGTGACCCATGCCGACGACCCCACACCCACCATTGCTCAAAAAATGTGGTGGGGCGAGGTCATTGATACACCGCAAGGTGAGCACGGTTTTGGTTACGACCCTCACTTCTGGTTGCCAGAGCATCAGTGCACGGCCGCGCAAATGCCCAAGGAATTGAAAAACCGTTTCAGTCACCGTGCCCAGGCCACTCAAGCCCTGTTGCTTGAATTGCAGCAGCGGCTGGGTTTGAAAAAGGCGGTTGCGTAAGTGGAGCAGGGCGAGGACAAATCAGGCAAGCCGGGATTCATGGCTTCGACCACGGCTGGAAACCTGGTGGGCCGTGTCTTCATGCCCAGTGAACTTCGATTTGCCGCCATGCCGCCTTTGGCACTTTACATTCACCTGCCCTGGTGTGTGCGCAAATGCCCTTACTGTGATTTCAACAGCCACTTGGCGCCGGAGAGCAAGCTGCGTGAAGTGGGTGTACCGGTGGTGTCCGAGATACAGCGCGTCGACATTGATCCATCAAGCGCTGTTGAGCAGGGTTTTGCAGAGTCGCTGCCCTTGGACTTGCAACGCCGTTACCTCAATGCCCTGATTGCCGATCTTGACCAGCAATTGCCAAAAATCTGGGGCCGAAAGTTGTACTCAATTTTCATTGGCGGCGGTACACCTTCCCTGTTTGCGCCTGAGTTGATTGATGAATTGTTGGGCGCAGTACGTGCACGTTTGGGCATGCCACAAAGTGGCGAAATCACCATGGAGGCCAATCCTGGTACTTTTGAACAAGCGCGATTTGAAGGTTTTCGAGAGGCAGGCATCAACCGCTTGTCGATCGGTGTGCAAAGTTTCTCCGATTCTCACTTGAAGGCCTTGGGACGGGTGCACAACAGTGGGCAGGCCCTGGCCGCAGTGCGCAGTGCCGTGGCCTTGTTCGATGAAGTGAACATTGATCTGATGTATGCCTTGCCCCATCAAAACGTGGAGCAGGCACTGGCCGATGTGGCGCAGGCTGTGGCGCTGAACAGCACGCACTTAAGCCTGTACCAGTTGACCCTGGAGCCCAACACGCTGTTTGCCGTAAAACCGCCGCCTCTGCCCGATGACGACACCTTGATCGACATTGAAGAGGCTGTTCACAAGGCTGCGAAGGAGGCAGGCTTTGAGCAATACGAAATTTCGGCCTTTGCAAAACCCGGACACCGCTGTCAGCACAACCTGAATTATTGGGGGTTTGGCGACTACTTGGGGCTGGGTGCCGGGGCGCACGCAAAAATAAGTTACCCCAACCGCATTGAGCGGGAAACCCGCCACCGCAACCCCATGGCCTACATGGAGGAAATGGAGGGCGCGGCGCAACCACTGGAGGTGCGCACCCTGGCTGTGAGGGAGTTGCCATTCGAGTTCATGCTCAATGCCTTGCGCTTGATCGACGGGGTACCCGAAAGCTGGTTCGTGGAGCGTTGTGGCAGGCCACTGAGCGATTTGCAAAAGCCTTTGAAACAGGCATTGAGTAAAGGTTTGATCGAAACCCAACCTGGCCTGTTCAAACCCACTGAATTGGGCTTTCGTTTTCTGAATGACCTTCAGGAAATGTTCTTGGCCGGTTAAGCGCTTTTAGTCCGGTTCAGTTCAAGTGGCGCGTTTCGGGCCGTTCGATGATGCTGGGCACACTCTTGAAATGCAAACCCCAATCAGCCTGCCCACAGGTTTTGATCAACAAGTCAGCAAAGCCGTGTTGCAGCTGTTCGGCCATTCGCATCTCGAACCCTTTGCCACTGCCTGCAACCAATTTCAACACCAGATCGGTGTTGTGCGCCTCTCCACTGGGGCGCAGCTCAATCTGGGTGATCAGCAGTGGGTCCGCACCCAGTGGCGTGGTGGTGTTTTTGTCTTGAAACGGACTTTTGAAATCAGCGGAGTACAGCGACACTTCGCGGCTCATTTCGAGCAGCGCCTTGCGGCCCGCCTCGTTTAGCGGTCTGTCGCTGGCTAGAAGCTTCTGCATCATTTCATCCAGACTGGGTATCAACATGCGCACCATGCGGCGCGTCAGCCATACCCGTACCTCCTGATTTTCAGCCGAATTGATTCGCATCAGAATGCGATCATGCTCGGGCGCGTAAGCAACTTGGAGTTGTTTGATTTGCATGGCGGCGTACTTGGAAAAATAGTGCATGTCATTTGTGTTGGCGTTATCTTGAAATCACCACGCTCGCCCACACATACGGTTCAAGGGTATTGTGACTCAAAATTGTTAAGAAGGGTTTGCACACATGCGTTTAGATCGACTGACCACCAAGTTTCAGGAAGCTTTGGCCGACGCCCAGAGCCTGGCTGTGGGAAAAGACAACCCCACAGTTGAACCTGCACATGTGTTGTTGGCCATGCTCAAGCAGGGCGAGGGGTCTGTTCGCGGCGTCATCAGCAAGGCAGGCGGTAACCCGCAGGTGTTGGTCAAAGGCGTTGAGGCCGAGGTGAACAACCTGCCTCAAGTGGCCAACAATGCTGGTCAAATCCAGATTGGCAGCAAATTACAAGCTGCCTTGAACCTCACTGACAAAGAGGCGCAAAAGCGAGGCGACCAGTTTATTGCCAGTGAACTGTTTTTGCTGGCTTGTTTGCAAGACAGCACCGGATTGGCCAAGGTCATGAAAGAGGCGGGCTTGAATGCCCAGTCGTTGAACACTGCAATTGAGCAGGTGCGCGGTGGCGCAGCTGTCGACAGCGCCGAGGGTGAAAGCCAGCGCGAAGCTTTGAAAAAATACACGATTGATTTAACCGAGCGCGCCCGGATGGGCAAGCTGGATCCCGTCATCGGTCGCGATGACGAAATTCGTCGTGCCATTCAAATTCTGCAGCGCCGAACCAAAAACAACCCTGTGCTGATTGGCGAGCCAGGCGTGGGAAAAACAGCCATTGTCGAAGGTCTGGCCCAACGCATCGTCAATGGCGAGGTACCCGATACCCTGAAAAACAAGCGTGTGCTGGTGCTGGACATTGCTTTGTTGTTGGCTGGTGCCAAATACCGTGGCGAGTTTGAAGAACGCTTGAAAGCGGTGTTGAAAGACATCGCAGCGGATGAAGGTCAAACCATTGTGTTCATTGATGAAATTCACACCATGGTGGGTGCTGGCAAAGCCGAGGGTGCAATTGATGCAGGCAACATGCTAAAACCTGCGTTGGCCCGCGGTGAATTGCATTGCATCGGCGCCACCACCCTGGATGAATACCGCAAATACATCGAAAAAGATGCCGCACTTGAGCGTCGTTTTCAGAAAGTACTGGTCGGTGAACCCAGTGTAGAAAGCACCATTGCCATTTTGCGTGGCCTGCAGGAGCGCTATGAGTTGCACCACGGGGTCGACATTACCGACCCCGCCATTGTTGCGGCTGCGGAGCTCAGCCACCGCTACATCACCGATCGCTTCCTGCCTGACAAAGCCATTGATCTGATCGATGAGGCTGCAGCCCGAATCAAGATGGAAATTGACTCCAAGCCTGAGGAAATGGACAAGCTGGATCGCCGGATCATTCAGCTGAAAATTGAACGCGAGGCTGTCAAGCGAGAGCAAGACGAAGCCTCTAAAAAGCGCCTCGCCTTGATCGAGGAAGAAATTGTTCGACTTGAGCGCGAGTACGCAGACCTCGACGAAATCTGGAAAAGTGAAAAGGCCGCAGTGCAGGGCAGTGCGGCCATCAAGGAAGAAATTGATCACATTCGCGCAGAAATCGAGCAGTTGAAACGCAAGGGCGATTGGCAGAAAGTGTCTGAACTTCAGTACGGCAAATTGCCCGATCTGGAGAAAAAACTGAATGATGTGAAAGACAACGAGGGTGGAGAAAAGAAGCCGAACAGGCTGTTGCGCACCCAGGTTGGCACCGAGGAAATTGCAGAGGTGGTTAGCCGCGCAACCGGCATTCCAGTGAGCAAAATGCTGCAAGGTGAACGCGACAAGTTGTTGCAAATGGAAGCTGCCTTGCACCTGCGTATCGTCGGGCAGGACGAAGCCGTTACTTTGGTGTCTGACGCCATTCGCCGTTCGCGTGCCGGTCTCTCTGACCCCAACAAGCCCTTGGGTTCGTTCCTGTTTCTGGGCCCCACCGGTGTGGGTAAAACAGAGCTGTGCAAGGCGCTGGCTGGCTTCCTGTTTGATTCGGAAGACCATCTGATTCGCATCGACATGAGTGAGTTCATGGAGAAGCACAGTGTGAGCAGGCTGGTGGGTGCGCCTCCAGGGTATGTAGGCTACGACGAAGGCGGTTACCTGACCGAAGCCGTGCGCCGCAAACCTTACAGCGTAATTTTGCTGGATGAGGTGGAAAAGGCTCACCCCGACGTGTTCAACGTGCTGTTGCAAGTGCTGGACGATGGGCGTTTGACCGATGGGCAGGGCCGCACTGTAGACTTTAAAAATACAGTCATTGTGATGACATCCAACCTGGGTTCGCATGAAATTCAGCGTTTGGCAGGTCAGGATGGCGAGGTGATTAAAGCCGCGGTCATGGAAGAGGTGAAGCAGCACTTCCGTCCGGAATTCATCAACCGGGTGGATGAGCTGGTGGTGTTCCACGCTTTGGACAATGCGCACATTGCAAACATCGCCCGCATTCAGTTGCAGCGTTTGCAGCAGCGCCTGGCCAGCCGCGACATGCGCCTGGAAGTGAGTGATGCGGCATTGGCCGAAGTGGTCAAGGCAGGTTTTGATCCTTTGTATGGTGCAAGGCCTTTGAAGCGCGCCATTCAGCAAATCATCGAGAACCCGGTTTCAAAAATGATTCTGGAAGGCCGGTTTGGGCCGAATGACGTGGTACCAGTGGACTTCAAGGAAGGTGCTTTTACCTTTGAGCGGGTGGTTCACTGAGTGCAGCTATTTGAAATCGCATAGCTGTGCTCATCGAAGTCGCGTGGCTTCTATATTTGAAGCCGCGTAGCTTCGTTCTTCGAAGCCGCTGAACTCTGCGCCTGAGAAGCCTTGCCCCAGTCACTTCTCTCGACAGCCCCGCCCAACGTGAATGTTGCGGCGGTGGCCGTTCTCATCCCGTTCGGAATGGATGCCGCAAACGCTAACGCGTCTTGCGGAGCCGCTTCGCGTCTAATCCATTCCAAACGGGGAACGGCGGGCGGGTCTTGAACGTCGCGAGTAAGTGACTGGGGCAAGGCTTCTCCAGCGCGAATATTGGTTCTTGCGCTGCACAGTGAACAGTACACAAGTTCCAACGCCTTGCCCGCGCATCAATGCGCTGCAGCGTACATTGCCTCGCCAGCCTCGACCGGGTTACCGGTCTTGTTGAAGGTTTCAAGCCACACCCCATAGTTATGAACAGTGGGGTCTTGCCAAGGGTGAAACCCAGGTTTGAAGTAGTTCAACAATTTGGGCAGCAGGCTGCTATATAGCCCTTTTGGACCCAACAGCCAGACCAGGCCTTTCGAGTACATTTTGAACCGTGTCCAGCCCTTGAAACCATCGGTGCCCAGAATAATCCAGGTGAATACCAGCGTGTGTAAGGTGAAGTTGAACATGGCGTGGGCCATGGCAAGGCTTCGCTTGAAATAACCTACTTTGGCCACTTTCTGCATGACATCAAATGCCACAGCCTTGTGTTCCATTTCTTCAATGGCATGCCACGCCAACATGGCACGAACCCGATGATCTGCGCCGGCCATCACTTCCTTGCGGGCAAAAAACATCTCGGCCATCATGGCTGTGAAATGCTCCAGCGCTGCGGTCATGGCCAGGTTGTACTCTGGTGACAGAACCTGCAAACGGCGGTTCATGATCTTCGTAATCACATGCAACATTTTGTCCACTGGCACACCTTGCTCTTTCAGGCGCCTGTTGTAGTCGGTGTGAACCTTGCCATGTTGACCTTCCTGAAAGGAAAAGTCTTTTACCGCCTTCAGCAACTCAGGATCGGTAATTTTGTCTTTGAAATTCCGCACGCTCGAGATGAAATAGCGTTCGCCGTCCGGAAAACTCATTTGGACACCATCAATCACGCGGGTTTTGAACGCGTCTCCATCCATCCAATAGCGGGGGATGTCCTTGTCAGTGATTCCAAAATCCAGATCTTTCCGGACTACGATGTCTTCTTTGAACGATGTTGTTGTCATGACTGCCTCCTGCTGCATTGTGTGAATAAAGATTACCGAATCACCACAACACACGATATGATTTGAAATGACAAAAAGGGAAGAATTCGCGACAGGTTTAATCGTTTGCGTCACAGGAGGTTTGGTGGAAACCATCAATTTTCAAATGCTTGCAAGCCTTGCCAATGCTGCACGGCGCTGCGACATTGACTTGAACAGTGTGATGCAGGAGCTGAAACTGGAAATTGACATGACCGGGGACCCTCGTCGGCGCATGTCTTTGTCGTGCTTTAGTTCTTTGTTCTCCGCAGTTGAGGCACGCAAACCAAGCCAACACTTTCCGCTGGTGTTTGGTGATTCTTTCAACTTCGATGGTTTGCCCGAGTTGGCCACTTTTGTGACCAGTGCGTCTACTCCTCAAGAGGCCATGAGAGTATTGGACTGGTCCCCCAAGCTGCTTCATCCGAATTTGCATTTTACAACGCTCAATTTGGGTAGCGAAGCGGCGTTAGAGATCAGGGTGCCCGATCCGGAAGGCGTAAACGAAGACCTGCCAGGATTTGTCGAGGCGGCCATGTCTGCTGTTTTGAAGTTTATCCATCTTCTCAGTCCTGGCTCACACCTGATCAAGCGCATCGAATTTCGCCATGCGCCATTGACCCAGGAGTCGGCCTATCTGGAGGTGCTCAAGACCACGGTGCTGTTCAAGCAGGCCCACAATCGCTTGGTGGTGGATTCGTCTGCACTGGATTTGCCCTTGCCTGGGGGTATTCCTTCAGCACATCACAAGGCGCAGGCTGTGATTTTGAACCGCTTGTTACCGGATGTTGAAGAGCAAACCCTTGAAAAACAAATCAAGCGTTTGTTGAGGTCGCGTTTGAGTATGTTGAGTGAGCCAATACAGGTGATAGCCGAGGTGCTGCATATTCACCCGCGTACCTTACAGCGAAGGCTGAAAAGCGAGGGCAAGTCGTATGCTGAAATTCTGGGGGCTGTTCGCCACGAACTGGCCTGCGAGATGCTGAAAGGCTCGGTACTCGACATTGAAACGATTGCAGCGAATCTGGGTTATTCCGATCGTCGAAGCTTCACCAGTGCATTCTTGAAATGGCAGGGGGTCTCTCCGCGGGAATTCAGAAATCAGCAGTGAAACCGGATGGTCATGTTCCATGCCTGAATTTCATGCTTAAATTTTGGCTTTGAATTGATTCATTAAATTTTCGGAGAGCTTTATGACCCCTACCACGGACCTATGCGATGCCAACGAAGACAAAATTGCCGCGGGCACTTTGCGTGTTGTCGAGCCGATGTTTCAAAGTTGGGGCATGAAAAACAGTTTTATGGGGCAAGCCCACACCTTGAAAGTATTTGAAGACAATTCCTTGGTGCGCAGCGCCCTCGAAAAGGACGGACAAGGCAAGGTGCTGGTGGTTGATGGTGGTGGCAGCATGCGTTGCGCCTTGGTGGGCGGCAACCTTGGCATGTTGGCTGAAAAAAACAACTGGGCAGGTATTGTGGTGTACGGCTGCGTGCGCGACACCCTCGAATTGGATGAATGCAATGTGGGAATTCGTGCGCTGGCCGCGCATCCCATGAAAAGCCAGAAGCGAGGCACGGGTCACGAGAACATCGAAGTGGCCTTGAGTTTCACCACTGTGCGCCCTGGCAATTGGGTGTATGCGGACGAGGATGGTGTTTTGATTTCAGAAACAGCCTTGATCTGATAGTTTCAGGACAGGTCGCCGGTTAAAAAATTCGGTGGCCTTGTTTCATCGGTTTGAATCAACGAAGTTCGACTCACCCTTATTGCGCCGGTGCCAGAAACGATTGATATTTCATCGTACCCTTGTTTCACGATGGGCAGCCTGCCATAAGTTTTTACCAGCGAGTCGACAATTTCATTGGTGCTTTTGTCCGCGCCAGCCGTCACGCACAAAAATTTACCAGGATTCGGAATCAATTGATAAATTCGATCAACTGACTCTTTAATCTTGTGCAATTGATCCGGTTGAATGTGAGCCACCAAGGCCTTGCCATCGGACTCGCGCCACAAAGCCAGGCCCACGCAAAGCGCGCACCCTGTCGTGCCAATCCGAGTGGAATCGCTTTGGTTCGAAGCCGGGGAAAGTAAACCATATTGGTTTTGACCAATCATGTGGGTGGCTAGCAAGCGAGTCATGTGAATGTCTGTTGGATATTTTTGTTGAGTGGTCCGGCAAGATCAAAATGTTCACACGAACCATTTTTAGAAGGTTGCGCCGCATGATTTAGAGTGTCCACTCTTTTTCATTTAGAGAAAAAGTATTTCATATCGTGATTAATTTGAGGTAAGTATTTGATTTTAAACGATACGAAAAAAAGTCTTGTATAAGATATAACTCTTGTTGCTCTGCGAAATGATCTGTAAGATACGGCTCATCACCTGATCGACACCACTTGCCCAAGTGATACCCGCGTAGCTGCACCCGCAGGGCACCGCAAGTAGGCCATCAAGCGAACCGTTTTCTTTTTTCTCTATTGCCTTCTGAGGACATCACTATGAAATCTTTTGACCAACAGGTTCAAGAACTCAACAAAGACTGGGAAACCAACCCACGCTGGAAGCTGGTAAAGCGCGGCTACAAGGCCGAAGACGTGGTACGTCTGCGTGGTTCAGTTCAGCCAGAGTACACACTGGCCAAGCGCGGCGCTGAAAAGCTGTGGGAAAAAGTGAACGGTGGCGCCAAGAAGGGCTACGTAAACGCTTTCGGCGCAATCACTGCTGGTCAGGCCATGCAGCAAGCCAAAGCTGGTTTGGAAGCTGTTTACCTGTCAGGCTGGCAAGTTGCTGCCGACGGCAACAGCTCCGAAACAATGTACCCCGACCAGTCACTGTACGCCTATGACTCAGTGCCAAAAATGGTTCGTCGTATCAACAACACATTCCAGCGCGCTGACGAAATTCAGTGGAAGAACATTTGCGACGGCAAGATGAAGGCCGAAGACGCAATCGATTACTTCCTGCCAATCGTTGCCGACGGTGAAGCTGGTTTCGGTGGTGTTTTGAACGCCTACGAACTGATGAAGAACATGATCGCCTCTGGCGCCGCAGGTGTTCACTTCGAAGACCAATTGGCTGCTGTGAAGAAGTGTGGTCACATGGGTGGCAAGGTGCTGGTTCCAACCGCTGAAGCCATTCAAAAGTTGATCGCTGCACGTTTGGCTGCCGACGTAATGGGTGTTCCATCCATCGTTCTGGCCCGTACCGACGCTGAAGCCGCCAACCTGCTGACTTCTGATTTCGATGAGAACGACAAGCCATTCCTGACTGGTGAGCGCACTGCCGAAGGTTTCTACCGTGTGAAGAACGGTCTGGAACAAGCCATTTCCCGCGGTATCGCCTACGCACCTTATGCTGACCTGGTATGGTGTGAAACAGGTACACCTGACATCGGTTTTGCCCGTGAATTCGCGCAGGCCGTTCTGGAAAAGAACCCAGGCAAGCTGTTGAGCTACAACTGCTCACCCTCTTTCAACTGGAAGAAAAACCTGAACGACAGCCAGATCGCTTCCTTCCAGGAAGAACTGAGCGCACTGGGCTACAAGTACCAGTTCATCACTTTGGCTGGTATCCACGTGAACTGGTACAACACATTCCAGTTTGCCCACGCATACGCTCGTGGCGAAGGCATGAAGCACTATGTGAACATGGTTCAAGAACCTGAGTTCGCAGCACGTGAAAAAGGTTATACTTTTGTATCTCACCAGCAGGAAGTGGGCGCAGGTTACTTCGACGATGTAACTACTGTGATCCAGGGTGGCGCTTCTTCAGTAACAGCCTTGACAGGTTCTACAGAAGAAGAACAGTTCCACTGATCCGCTGGTTGAACTGAATTTGTCGGCAATCTTGGCAGTCTCCCACCCCAGGAGGGGTGGATAGATTGACCGACGGAGGGGGAGAGGAGACAAGCTCAAAAAATCAATTCAAGAGTATTTTTCCCCTTGCTGAGCCTTTACAAAAGGCTCAACAGCGAGTGCTGAAGCCCGGTAAGAAACTTGCCGGGCTTTTTATTTGGTGCCACTCAAGCTGTCTGTCTGGCCTTGATCAGGTCATGAACAATGGCGTCGCTCAAAGTGTCTTCCCATCGGTAAACATGCACATCGGGCAGCGCGTCGAGCATTTGCTTTTCCTCCTTCGAGTACGCCTGAACAAACACCTGAATCGCTGGGTTCAGCATTTTGGCGTTCTCAATCATCTGGGTCAGCCCCGGAGTATCGCCTGTGGCGATGATCAGGCTATTGGCGTTGGTGGTGTGTGCTTGAACCAAAGTCACCGGATCTGCATATTCGCCAGACACGGCAGCCTGTCCATTCTTTCTCAGTTTGGCCACCACTTCACGGCTGGTGTCCACAATGACCATGGGTACATTTTTTTTCTTCAGTGACTTGGCAATTTTTTTACTGAGCTCCGTGTGACCTACCAGCACAACGTGTTTGCCGAGGTATTTGCCATCGGTTTGTTGAGGGAGTTCTTCCATGGTGTGGCTGCGCGCATTCAAATTGCGTACCCATTGAAACCGTCTCACCATTCCGTCATTCAATTTTGGGATCAGAGAGAAAACCACGGGGTTCAGGGCAATCGATAAAATTGCGCCCGATACAACAAGGCTTTGTACCTGGAGATCTACAAGACCGAGATACAACCCCAGCCCAATCAAGATGAAAGAGAATTCACCGATTTGAGCAAGGCTGGCCGCAATTACCAAGGCGCTTTTCAAGGGGTACTTGAACATCAATACCAGCGCCCCGGCGGCCAGCGATTTGCCCAACACAATAATTGCCACCACGGCGAGCACGCGAAGTGGATATTCGAGGATGACGTCAAGTTGAAACAACATGCCGACAGAAACAAAAAACAGAACGGCGAAGGCATCCCGCAAGGGCAGGGACTCCTCGGCTGCGCGGTGGCTCAGTTCTGATTCCCGCATCACCATGCCTGCGAAGAAGGCGCCAAGTGCGAAGGACACATCGAACAGCCCTGCGGCAACGAAAGCGAGACTGATGGCCATTGCAATGACTGAGAGTGTGAACAATTCACGGGAACCCGTTTTCGCAATGTGCCAAAGCATCCAGGGAATCACCCGCTTGCCCACCATCAGCATCAAACCCACAAAAAGCGCCACCTTCACCAGAGTGAAACCAATGTCGAAGACCAGATTGGTCTCTGGATCCAGGGTTCCGCCTTTCAACAAACCTGCAATTGGCGGAAGCAAAACCAGAATCAGTACCATGGCCAGGTCTTCAACCACCAGCCAACCCACCGCAATTTGACCGTTTGCACTGGTCAACATGCCGCGGGCTTCCAGTGCCTTGAGCAATACCACGGTGCTGGCCACTGACAATGCAAGGCCAAACACCAGGCTTTGGCCCATGGGCCAATCCCAGAAATGAGCCACCCCCATACCCATTAATGTTGCGGCCGTCATTTGAACAATGGCACCGGGAACAGCAATATTCTTGACTGCCAAGAGGTCTTTCAGGGAGAAGTGCATACCCACACCGAACATGAGCAGCATTACACCGACTTCCGCCAGTTGATTGGTCAGCGCGGGGTCGGCAACAAATCCAGGTGTGGCTGGACCAATCAGAAATCCGGCGATCAGATAGCCCAACAAGGCTGGAGCATTCAGCTTTTCTGCAATAAAACCGAAAATGAGCGCAAGGCCAAAGCCAAATGCCAAGGTGGCAATCAGGGAAACGTCATGGGGCATGATGGGGTATTCCAAATAGTATTGTTCTAATGATAGCAAGTGCGTATGGAACGCACCTGCTTCACAGACAAGGACTTGGCCCCAAAGTTGCGTAGAGAATGCGTCTTATTCTGTCTTGAATACTTTGACAGCATTCATCATCGATTGCGAAACGCTCGACAAGTGCGTTGCAACTTGCTTTTGGGGATTCCCCTTTTGAGTGCTTTGGAGTTAAAGCGATTCGGTGGATTGCTGACCCTGAATGTCAAGCAGTATTCGAATCAATGTCTCTTTCTTGAATGGTTTGATGACATGTTCACACATGCCAGCATTCAGAATGTCCATACGATCCTGTTCGCTGGCCGATGCAGTTACGGCGACAATCGGTGGAGCCGCGTTGCCCAGTTCCTCAAGAATTCTTGCAGTGGCCTCATAGCCATCCATTTCAGGCATTTGCAAGTCCATCAACACCATGTCATAACGCTCGGTAACACAGGCTTGCACAGCTTCTTTGCCATTTTCTGCAAGATGCACCTGTGCGCCCCATTTCTTGAGCATTTCCGAGGCCACCATACGGTTTAGTTTGTGGTCGTCAACGACAAGCACCCGCTTGTTCAACATGGGTGGAACGGAAGGGCCCGTTTCCGCAGGCGCTGTCTGGGTTTGCAATTTCAGGGCCTGCTGATCCTCTGCCCGGATCTGGAATTCCGGTTCTATGCAATCCACCGTGAAATGGAAGGTGGTACCCAAACCTGGTGTGCTTTCTACCCAAATTTGTCCGCCCATCAACTCAACCAGATTTTTACAGATCGACAGGCCCAGACCAGCGCCACCATAGCGGCGTGAGGAGCTGTCATCGACCTGGCTGAAAGGCTGGAAGAGGGCTGCGCACTGTTCCTCGTTCATGCCAATGCCAGTGTCTTTCACACTGAACTGCAACTGCCTGCCGTTGGCCACGCTATGAACCTGCAAATGAATCCGTCCCTTGTCGGTGAACTTCAAGGCATTGGACAGCAGATTGTTCAAAATTTGCGCCAGGCGCAGTCGGTCACCTTTCAGGCTGACGGGACAGTTTGCGTCTTTGGTGCAATACAGTTGAATTGCTTTTTCTTCGGCCCTGTACGCAAACAAATCGGTGGCTTTGCTCAGTACCTGATCCAACAGGAAACGGTTGTGGCTGAGCTCCAGTTTGTTGGCTTCAACCCTTGAAATATCCAGAATATCGTTCAACACGTTCAGCAATACATCGGCTGCCGAGCCAATTTTGCTGAGGTAGTCGCGTTGCTTGGCTTGCAGTTCGGTGTCTTCCAGTAATTGCAGCAAGCCTACGATTGCATTCATGGGGGTACGTATTTCATGGCTCATGTTGGCCAGAAAAGCGCCTTTTGCCTTGCTCGCGGCCTCGGCCTGTTGAGTGCGCTCGGTGAGTACGTGGTTGATCCGTTCTAGCTCGCGTTGTTGGGCCTTGAAGTCGGTAATGTTCGTCGAAATCGAGAAGAAGCCCTCAACCTTGCCGTACAGTACATCCGGAATCAAATGCACCAGCATGTCGGCATAGCCACCAGAGGGCAAGGGTTTTCGTCGCTCAAAACGCTGCTTCTCTCCTTTCAGTACACCCAGCACATAGTGGTGATCATGAATGAACAGTTCTTCACCCAGCACCTTGCGCATGTGCTGGCCTCGCATTTTGTCTGCTGGAATATTCGACCATTTTTCATGGTTGCGGTTTGCAAAATGGCAACGCAAATCCGTACTCCAGTACGACACCAATCCCGGCAAACATTCAGACAAAGTTCGCAGAAAATGCTCCCGCTCAATCAGCGTGGCCTCATTTCGTTTGCGCTCTGATATGTCTTGAATCTGGGAAATAAAGTAGATCACCCGACCTTTGTCATTGCGCACTGCCGAGACCGACAGGTGAACCCACACCACATGCCCTTCTTTGTGAATGTAGCGTTTTTCAAGTTGATAATTGTGACGGCGCCCCTTGAGTACATCGCGCACCAGATGGGTGTGCTGCATGGTGTCTTGAGGGTGCGTAATCGCGTCAAAACTAAACCCCAGCAATTCCTCTTCGCTGTAACCAAGAATGTCAGAGAGTGCTTTGTTGACCTGTAAAAACTGACCCTTGAAGTCCAGCATCGCCATGCCAATTGCCGCCCATTCAAACGAGGAACGGAATCTGGCCTCGGCCTCACGCAAAGCGTCTTCAAACTGGCGCTGTACAGTCACATCCACATTCACCCCAATCATTCGGAAGGGAATACCTTTGGCGTTTCTGTGGGTTTTCGCGCGGGCCTGAATGTGGCGAATGCGCCCATCGCTCGCCCGGCGAATGTTGAAGTTGAATTGAAAGGTGTCCTGGTTTTTTGAAGCTTCGAGCAACACAGTACCCAGCTTGTTGACATCCTCAGGGACCACATAATTCAGCCACTCTTTGTACGACACGAGTTCCTGTTCATCTTTCACGCCGTAGATTTTGCGCATGGCACTGTCCCAGCGAATGAACTTGTCCTGGATGTTGTATTCCCAAACTCCAATACCCGCGCTCTCCGTGGCGAGTTGAAAACGCTCATCATTGAATTGCTGGTCGGCTTTGGCTTTTTCTCTCGCCAACACCTGTTGGGCCTGATAGGTCATGCTGGCTTTCACCATCAGCACCGCCAATATGCAAAAGGCAATGTAACCCAGAAACAGACTGATGGTCTGCTCCCGCCACTGCGCCTTCATGGGCGCTGCATCCGCCCAAGTGATCAGGTAGAGGGGAATGGGCGTGTTTAACTGATCCGAATTGGCCAGTGACAGGCTTGCAAAATAATGATCCTTGAACAACCCATGCTCAACTAAATTTCTTGCAGCCTGTGGTGTATCAGCCAGCGATCGAAAAGATTCAAAGTAGGGCAATTGTTTGCCCACAATCTGGCTGAATTCCGGTTGAATCAATAAAACAGTGCCGTCTTTATAAGCCAACCCACTGCTCATGTGCTCGCTTAGCTGAAGGGATGAAATTTTGCGCTCCAGGTAGCGGGCATTGAATCGGCCTTGAATGACACCCAGCATCTCGCCCCGAGTGTCTTTGATCTGGTAGTTGACAACCAGCACCAATTGCCTGTCGTCGTTGAACCCATGGGAGAACGAGACCAGCCTCTCGTTGTGCAGCAGCCGTGCATTCGGGGTGAAGTCAGCTTTGGTGTTGATAAGGTGTTTGTCTACTCCGGTTTGCCCCAAAATATTGCCGACCGAGTCTCTGGCAATAATGGTTTCCATGGCGGGCAAGGCGCTTTTCAACAACTCAAGTCGCTTGTGGATGTTGGTGCTGTTGTTGACTTCAATATTGTCTGAGAGCTGTAAGGTGGCTTCATCAAATGACCGGACAATTGCACTGAACTCATCGTGCAGAATATCGTGAAGCAATCGTAGCTGAGTCTGCGTATTGTGTTCAGCTGAATCGTTGATGCGTCGCAAGTCTGCGGCGGCCATCGCAAGCAAAGCAAGGCCAAGCACGCAGAGCATGGCTGCGGCGAGAATCCATTGATATCGGATTTTGCTTGTAGTCAACTGATACGACCTGTGGCAAGTGGAAAAAGGGGAGCTGATTCTTCGGGGCATATCACCCCACGGCTATTTTGTTACACCTGCCCGCGCATCAATTCGAGGATTAAAGGGGCCTTTTCGCGGTTTATTGCCCTCAAGTTTCAGGTATTCCAGTAAGAGTCAACGCTGTAGCGGTGTTTCAGAAAATCGATCCACAAACGCACGCGCAAGGGGAGGTGCCTTCTTTGAGGGAATACGGCGTAAATGGCGTTCGGAGGTGCAATAAACTCGTCCAGCACCGTCACGAGACTTCCATTGCGAAGATGTGGTTGAACTTCCCATCGGCTTCGCCACGCCAGGCCAGCATCGTTCAAAGCCCAGTCCAGAATGGATGAACCATCATTGCAAGAGAGGCTGCCGCTTACCCGGATGGACGTTGCCTCACCGTTGATGGTGAAGAGCCAACCGCCTGGTGCGCCCGAGCTCACCAGGTTCAGGCAGTTGTGATTCACCAGATCGCCCGGATGCATCGGGCAGCCGTGGCGCTGAAGGTAGGTGGGAGTGGCCACCACCAGTCTCTGGTTGTCGGCCAGTTTTACACCCACCAGGCTGGAATCGGGCAATACACCAATTCTTACAGCACAGTCCATGTTTTCGTTTAACAAATCGACTACCCGGTCTGAGAGGTCGAGTGACACAGTGACTTCCGGATGTTCTCGCACAAAATCATGCACCAAAGGGGCCACATGCTGCCTTCCAAATCCGCCTGGTGCGGACACGCGAAGGTGTCCACTGGCTTTGATTCCACCCAGACTGACGCTGGCCTCAGCATTGGCCAGGTCATTCAATATTCGCTGGCAATCTTCAAGGAATGCCGAGCCCTCATAGGTCAGATTCAAAGTCCGGGTGGTGCGAAGCAATAGTTTGACCCCCAAGCGCTCCTCCAGTGCATCCAGTCTTCGGCTGATTACCGCGGGTGCTACGCCTTCTTCTCTGGCCGCGGCCGAAAGACTGCCCTTGGTCGCCACGGCAGCAAAGGTGGTGATTTGTTTGAAGTGGTCCATGTTTTTGCTTAAAAGGTAAAAATGTATTCAATTAACCGAAAGAGTACGGTGGTTTTATTCAATAAACTAGAGATTAATCCATGTGAATGTCGAGGTACGAGCAATGGCGACTCCCCAATTGGTTCTTTTTGATGCCTATGGCACCCTGTTTGATGTGTATTCCGTGTCCAGTACCGCCGAACAAATTTTTCCTGGTCATGGATCTGCGCTTTCAGTGTTGTGGCGTGACAAGCAGATTGAATACACCCGCCTGCGCGCCATGGCCGAACGTTACAAACCTTTTTGGGATATCACCATTGATGCGTTGCGATACGCCTGCGAGGTGCTAAAACTCGATTTGACAGAAGAACGGCAACGTCGGTTGTTGAATGTGTATTCAAGTCTGGCCGCCTATCCGGAAAACCGAGCGGTTTTGCAGGCACTCAAAGACCGTGGAATCAAAACTGCAATTCTGTCCAATGGCAATACAGAGATGTTGAATGTGGCCGTACGCGGCGCCAACTTTCAGGATTTGCTGGATGCGGTGTTGTCAGTCGATGCGCTGCAAACCTTCAAAATTCATGGTTCTGTCTATCAAATGGGCCTTGATCACTTCGGTGTAAGGGCTGCGGATGCGCTGTTCGTCTCCAGCAATTGTTGGGACGCCTGCGGTGCTACCTGGTTTGGTTTACCAACTCTATGGGTGAACCGCGCTGGCTTACCTTTGGAGCGGTTGGATGTCGAGCCCATGGCCACGGGTCGGAATTTGAACGATGTCTTGTCCCTCGTATGAGGGAGTGGTGGTCCCGGTTTTTGCCAGCAACCCAGAATCATGTCACTGTGGTGAAAAAATACTGTCAATCCTTGTCTTGAATTCAAGCAAAGGAAGTTGTAATGGCTGGCTCCCCACCATTGGTCTCAACCCATACGGGCGCTGTTGCGCCAGTTCAATCAAGGTACTCTCCCGACAAAGACGATTTTTCATTGCAAAAATGCCGGGCACACACCATTCGCAAGGCGAATTACAAATCGTTGGGCAATGGGCAACTGGTTCGCACGGGCTGGCAATCCAGGCTGAGGGCATGGGTTGAGGGTAACAATGCAGACCAGCGCTATCACCGGGCGGCTTATGAAAGCAGCCAGCGGGTGTCGGCGGCACTTTTCTCAGAACAATACAAATGCGCATGCGAGGGTAAACCGGCGAATGTTTCAAGCAGCCCATTGGTCAAGGCGCGTTTTTACAGGCAAGACAACTTGCGGTTCAACCCGCAACTACGTCACCCCGGGTTTGGTCTGTCCACACAGGATCAACGCGCAGTCAAGCTTTCCAGATGGGCCCATTACGCCAATGGCGTGACGGAGCTGGGCGCAGCACCCACCGGGTTGTTGCTCAAGATCAGCAAAATATGGTTCACGCCAAAGCAGGATGACAAGTCCTTTACAAGTCAATTGCGCGTGCTTGCGGTATTGCCTGTGGTCGCGGGAATTGTCGCGTTGTTCTCCCGCGGAGTATTCATCGAAGGCATGCACAAGGCGCTCAACAATGTGAAACAGGCTTTGCAAACCGATATGCGCGCGCTGGCTTGTAGCTTCAGCGCCATATCCGCAGTGTCTGCTTTGGTTTCGCTGGCCCTGGGGGCAGGTAGTTGTCTCGCTGGCTCAAGGTCGAACCTGAGCAGTGCGGTCACGGATCTGATTCAGTTCAACAAGGACAGGCACCTTCACCGTGTTTTTTTATTGCTGAACGATGTGAAAGACAAGCCTGGTGCAGCCTTGCTGCTTTCCAGGGCTTTGCGGCAAAAGATCGGGCAAAAGCATTGCACGGGTGATGGGACTCCCATTCTTTTGAATCGTTTACTGAGCAATCTACGTGGCAAGCAGAATGAGGTGGAAGTTAAACGGGCCATTGAAAGGACGATTGGATCTTACCTGACAGAATGGAGTCCTTGGGGTAGCACACCGGGCCGTTTTCTGGATCCCAAGTCTGACAAAGCTGAACTGTTGGCCCGTGAGAATCATTTTCTTGCCTTGACCAATCTGGTTGAGCATTCCGCCGTTCATGCGGATCCTCACAAGAAATTCATGGACATTCGTCACCACATTGAAAGTGGGGCAGAGAAGTTGCGAAAGCGTATTCTGGAGGGTCCTGGTAGTTTGCTCAATGTGCTTGGTTCTGCCCGGAAACACACCCAGGGTTCTGGCTCTTTGTTAGGGCACCCGGCGACAGGACTGCGTTACAGCGCAGAGAACATTTTGAATAATTCCCACCAGTATGGACCGTTGACCCGTGGCTTGGCGAAGTTTTCAGAGGGTTTGAGGGTGTTTAATCATGGCGTCCTTTTGTCTCTCAACTACCAGTTGACTCGCCCAATTGCCAAGCTGGCGGGTTACATCACGGAAACTGCACTTAAACGGCCCAACTCCCGTGTGACCAGTTTTAGCATTGGCAGGGCGATCGCCAGCTCGATCTGGGCAGCCGTCGATGCGTTTTTGATACTTTCTTTGGCAGCTGGCAATGGCGTGGCCTTGGGCGGACCTGAGGCCGCAACCAAGGTGAAGTTTCCGCTCAATATTCCGTTTGGGTCTATCAGCCTGGGAGTCTCCATTATTAGCACAGCCGCACAAATGCTGGTCGTGGCTCTACCGGCCGCTATTTTAATGGGGGCTGCAAAAGGTGCTTGTTACATTGAAGGTTGGAATGGAAATACAGCAAGACCACTGGACGTGATTGGCAGTCGACGACGGCCAGTCGCCTGGATTTGAAAACGACAGACATAAAAAAAGCCGCCCTCGGGCGGCTTTTTCACGTAGACGCGAGTATTACAGCGCAGTTACGTTTTCAGCTTGTGGGCCTTTCTGACCTTGAGTCACAGTGAAAGACACTTTCTGGCCTTCAGCCAAGGTTTTGAAGCCGTTGCCCTGAATGGCGCTGAAGTGTACGAACACGTCAGGGCCGTTTTCACGGGAAATGAAGCCAAAGCCTTTGGATTCGTTGAAAAATTTAACTTGACCGGTTACGGTATCAGACATAGCAATATCCTGGATTTCTGAATTGAACAAAATAGCTAAAAAACTGGGTGAAATTCGAGAAACAGAACTATTGCTTAAGCGGTTTGCCTGAATTGAACTGACCTGAAGTAGCGCCAAATTTTTTTTGCTGAAGTCAGTTTAGGCTTTTCCTGATGCTTGTCAAGCAACATTTTCAGTTCAGTCACCTTTTCTTCATATTTCTTTTATAGCTCTGTCACATGCAGTCCGTACATTTCGTGTCATCGAAATGACAAATGGACCCTTGGATGGAAGCGATCAAGCACAATGTCACCAAGCAAGATGCCTTGAGAAATGCCCTGTATCTCAGCACGCCGGCGCGTGCACAGGCTCCTTCGCTGGAGGTTTGTCTGGCGAAAACAGCTGCTGAGGTGCTGGAAGCCCAAAAACTACGTTTCAACATTTTTTCTGAAGAATATGGTGCAGATCTGGGTAGTAACGGGATTGATCATGATGTGTTTGATGCCTACTGTGATCACCTTCTTGTAAGAAACAGCCAAACTGGCGAAGTTGTAGGCACTTACCGAATTCTTGCCCCAGAGAACGCCGCGCGCCTGAAATGCTGGTATTCGGAAACCGAGTTTTTCATGAACCGGATTGAACGGCTTCGCAAAACAACGGTAGAGGTGGGTAGGTCTTGCGTACATCCAGACTACCGCAATGGTGCTGCCATCATGTTGTTGTGGAGTGGTATCGCCCAATACATGAAGTTGGGTGGCTACAAACACCTGATTGGATGCGCCAGTGTCAGCCTGCGCGATGGCGGCCACCAGGCGGCAAGCCTGTTCAAGCAGCTTGAACCGCACCTGGCCGAAGCCAGTTGCCAGGTTTTCCCCAAAAACCGCTTGCCTGTCGAACGTTTGCGTTGCGATGTGGAAATCGAGCCACCACCCTTGGTGAAAGGTTACTTGCGTCTTGGCGCCGTGGTGTGTGGTGAGCCTGCATGGGATCCGGATTTCAACACCGCAGACTTCATGATGCTGTTGTCAATTGATCGCATGAGCCCGCGTTACGCGAGACATTTCGGCTTTATTTGATCAAGTTTGATGCAGTGGCGCCCGGCTTAGCGCCGGGTGAGCAACTCAAGCTGCAGTCCGATTCTCTGCCACTGTTCAACTTCGGTTTCCAGGCTGTATTGGGTTAATGGATGGGTGATCAGCCAGTTTTTGGGGACACTCATTTGAATGCCTTGTTCAAGCAATTTCACCTTGAGCTCCGGTAAAGCCTCGACTTCCCGGCGACGCAAAAACAGCGCAGCCAGGCGCAAGCACATGGGCGCCGCCCAATGAATTGCAGTGTTGGCGATGTCGCTGACTTTGCCAAGTTTCCCGTTGTGAGCCAACACCCAGGTTGACAGCCGCTGTTGCTCACGTTTGGAAAACCCGGGCATGTCCGCATTGCTGAGAATGTATGCAGCGTGTTTGTGGTGGCCGTTGTGACCGATCGACAAGCCAATTTCGTGCAACATGGCGGCCCAATGCAGCATGGGTAGTTGATCTTTCAACTCGGGCATCTGCTTCATGAGCTGTTTAAACAATAGTTCGGCAAGTACTTTGACTTTCCCGGCATGTTTACTGTCGATTTTGTATCGATGCAGAAATTGGGCTACCGTGATTTCGCGCATGTCCTCGTTGTGCTGACGGCCCAGCATGTCATAGAGCAAACCTTGGCGCAGTGCGCCATCGGTCACATCCATGTGCTCGATTTCAAGCTCCTCAAATACTGCACTCATCACAGCCAGTCCGCCTGGCATCATCGGCAGGCGATCCACTTTCAATCCCTCCAACGTGATGTTGTCGAGATGCCCAGCTGCAGTGACGTGTTCACGAATCAAGCGCAGACCCTCTGCGGACATGCCATGTTGTGTGAATCCGTTGGAAATACAAATTTCAGCCAAGGCTCGGGCTGTGCCCGAGGAGCCAATGGCGTGGGTCCAACCCATGTCCAGCATTTGCCTGCGCAGCACCGCGACTTCCTTGCGGGCTGCCATGACTGCGTTTTTCATCGCGCGGGGACTGATGCTGCCATCTGCAAAATACTGTTGAGCCGTGCTGACGCAGCCAATGTACAAGCTCTCCATGGCCTCGGGTTCATAGTCTTCACCAATGATGAATTCTGTAGAGCCGCCACCAATGTCGACCACCAGGCGTTTGCCCTGACCAATCGGCAATTGATGGGCCACTCCGCAGTACACCAAGCGAGCCTCTTCCACACCTGAAATGACATCGATCGGGAACCCGAGGGCAGCCTCTGCTTTGGCAATAAATTCGACAGCATTTCGAGCCACACGCACGGCGTTGGTGGCCACGGCGCGTACCTCACCCGGCTTGAATGAACGCAGACGCTCACCAAAACGGCTCAGTGCACCCAAAGCGCGCTCTTGGGAGTCATCGTCCAGATATTTCTGGGCGTTCAGCCCCGCACCCAAGCGAACTGGTTCGCGCAGGGTGTCGATGATGTAAATTTGAGATTGACCGTTGAGTTCTTCTACCCGGGCAACAATCATTCGAAAGCTGCTCGAACCCATGTCTACGGCGGCAATCAACTGGCGTTGCTTGGACATTGTTTGTTCTGTGTTTCAGGTCAGGCGCTAGGATGCCACAAATGCAGCACACTGGCTTTGTTTGTAGCCATTTGACCACTTTCAAATGTTTGTCACAATTTTGAAATACCATCAAGGGTAACGCATCCACATTTGGAGTTTTGCTTGAAAGTAGCCGCTGTCTCTGACGTAGCACCCAATAAAGAATTGTTTTTGAACCGCGAGTTGGGCGTTTTGGCCTTCAACCGCAGGGTTTTGGCCATGGCAGAAGACCAAAGTGTGCCATTGCTGGAGCGTTTGAAATACCTGTGTATTGTGTCCAGCAATATGGACGAGTTTTTTGAAATTCGCGTGTCGGGATTGCAGGAACAAATCCGGCAGAACCCTGAATTCAAGGACAAAGACGGGCTGAGCGCCCTGGAAACCCTGCACAAGGTGTCTTTGGCATCGCAGGAAATTGTGGAGCAGCAATACCGTTTGCTTAATGAGTCAGTGCTGCCCGCCATGCGGGACGAGGGCATCGCCTTGATGACTCTGGCGACCTGGAATGAAGAGCAGGCACATTGGGCGCGTCAGTATTTCAGGCATGAAGTGTTACCTGTGTTGACGCCCATTGGACTGGACCCGGCACACCCGTTTCCGCGGGTTTTGAACAAGTCATTGAATTTTGCAGTTGAATTGACCGGGCACGATGCCTTTGGCCGCGCATCCAACGTTGCAATCGTGCAAGCGCCAAGGGCGTTACCAAGGCTCATCCGCATGCCATCCAATTTGTCGGGCTACGAGCACGGATTCGTGATGCTGACCTCGATTTTGCAGGCGTTCATTCCAGAGTTGTTTCCGGGCATGGAGGTGCATGGCGTGTACCAGTTTCGCGTTACCCGAAATAGCGATCTGTATGTGGATGAAGAAGAAATCACCAACTTGCGAGTTGCGTTGCAGGGTGAATTGTCGCAACGACATTTCGGGGATGCAGTTCGCCTTGAGGTAAGTGATCAGACCTCGCCTGACATGACGGCCCGCTTGTTGAAGGAGTTCGGACTGCCGGAGCAGGCCCTTTACAGGGTCAACGGTCCCGTGAATCTGGTTCGCCTGATGCAGCTACCTGATTGGGTGGATCGTCCCGATTTGAAATTTGCGCCTTTCGCACCTGGACGCCCGGACGCGTTGGTCAGGCAACCCGATATTTTCAAGGCAATTCAAAAAGGTGATGTGCTGTTGCACCACCCGTATCAAAGTTTCAGCCCAGTGCTGGAATTCATCAAAAAAGCGGCCACTGATCCTGATGTGGTGGCGATCAAGCAAACCATTTACCGCACGGGTACCGAATCGGTTCTGATGGACAGCCTGTTGGCTGCCGCGCGCAGTGGCAAGGAAGTGACCGTGGTGCTGGAGCTGATGGCCCGTTTCGATGAAGAAGCCAACATCAACTGGGCCTCGAAGCTGGAGCGCGTGGGTGCACACGTTGTGTATGGCGTGGTTGGCCAGAAAACACACGCGAAAATGTTGATGGTGGTTCGCCGTGAAAAAACTGAAACAGGCAAAGTGGTGCTGCGCCGCTATGTGCACCTGGGTACAGGCAATTACCACCCAAAAACAGCGCGTTTGTACACTGACTTTGGTTTGTTTTCCTGCGATGAATCGTTGGGCCACGACGTGCACGAGGTGTTCAATCACCTGACTGGCTTGGGCCGTGCCCGCAAGTTGAACAAAATATGGAATTCACCATTCAATTTGCACAGCAATGTAGTGATCGCTGTGCGCAAAGAAGCCGAACTGGCCAAGGCTGGCAAAAAGAGCAGAATCATGGCGCGCATGAATGCCTTGCTGGAGCCACACCTGATCAATGAACTGTATGCCGCATCACAGGCCGGGGTGAAAATTGATTTGATTGTGCGGGGAGTTTGTGCGCTGCGCCCGGGCGTACCAGGCTTGAGCGACAACATTACCGTGCGTTCAGTGGTTGGCCGCTTGCTGGAGCACAGCCGAGTATTTTATTTCAGCAACGACGGTGAAGAAGAGGTGTACATCTCCAGCGCCGACTGGATGGACCGCAACTTCTTCCGTCGCGTTGAGTTGGCCGTGCCAGTTACAGACAAAAAACTGAAGAAGCGGGTAATCGACGAGGGTTTGAAGGCTTTACTGGCCGATAACATCTTGGCTTGGACTATGGATTCCAACGGCAATTATGTGCGCCGAAAGCCAACAGGGGCACGCCGAATGAATTCACAGAATTATTTGTTGAGTACGCTTGCAGCCAGTTTTGTGGAGCAGAGCGAGCCTGTTTCAAGCAATCCAGTTTGACTGATTAATTTAAATGGAACTACCTTAAAACAAAACGTTACCGAGATGTCCTTTTTACTCTGTTAAGGGACGTCCAAATGAACGCAGTTTTAAGCGTGAATACATCATCTCAGCCGCCTGTTGATGCCGGTAATTATTCGGCTCAAAGTCGATCAGCGCGTTCCCCGAGTCTGTTGCACTTGGTCAAAGCCGCGGGTGTTTTAGCTCTTGCTTTGTCCGGTGGGGCGCAGGCTGCCGGTGTGCGGAGTTTCCCGAATGACAGACGTTTGCTGCAATCGGCTGAGTATCCCGTCCTACCTAAGCCTTACGATTACGATTCCATTTGCAAGTCGAATATTCTGGATTCCTACGTAGAAGGTTTAAATTACGAGGATTGCATTACCCAGGAAAAAGCGACCATTGATTTAATTGAGAAATCAAAGCCTTTGGCAAAACTCAAAAAGTGCTATCAGGTCAGTGGTTATCTCGCGGCTGGTTTGACGGGTCTTGGTTTGCTTTCCTCCATGACATGCAGCGATGCCGGGGGCGTAGTAGCCAGCATTAGCGGTTCACTGGGCATCACCGCATTGTTACCAACGGCGGTTTGCGGTGCCATGCACGGGCACATTTCGGGACGTTTGAAACGGTCCAGGGAAGCCGCTGAGAAATGTTGTCGTTTTTTTCCGCAAAAGGCAGACCAGAACGCCACACAAGCCTCACCCGCAGCGCTGCAGGACCTGCCTTTTTCTAACGGTGACAAACCCTGATGATTTTTCGGACCGGCACTGTGAGTGCTAACGCCGCCGCACTTCAAATACACCGTTGATTTCCAGCAGGTGAGTCAGTGCACCACGCAACTGCTCACCGCTGCTTACCTCGGCGGTGAATTGCATTTTGGCAATGCCACGTTGGGTTTCAGTTTGTACGCCAATCACGTTGATTTTGTCTTTTGAAAATACTTCTGTGATGTCGCGCAACAAACCCTGCCTGTCGTTCGCGGTTACTGCAATGTCCACGGGGTAGTGCAAACCCGAGGACTCTCCCCAAGTGGTTTCAATCAGCCGTTCGGGTTGGCGGCGCATCACCTCGGCCAGGTTGGAACAACCCAGCCGGTGAATAGACACACCTTTGCCGCGGGTAACAAAACCAATAATCGGATCGGGTGGGGCGGGGCGGCAGCATCGCGCCAGGTTGGTCATTAGTGTGCTGACACCCACCACCAGCACGCCCGATTCCTTGCCTGCGGAGTTACCAGAAGAACCCGGTTTGCGTTTGTTGAGTATTTCAACCTGTTCTTCATCAGACAAAGGTCCGGCGGGTTGCAGGTCGGCGCGCAATGCGTTTTCAATGGCGCGGGGCCGTATTTCTTCACGGGCCAGCGCGACGTACAAATCGTCGGGTTTTTCGTACCCCAGCTTTTGGGCCAATAGCTCGAGGTTTTGTGCGGTCTGCCCGATGCGTTGCAGTTCACGTTCAGCAATCGCACGGCCGCGTTCAAGTGTTTCCTTGCGTTCTTGCTGGGCGAACCACTGCTTTACCTTTTGACGAGCACGGTGGCTGATCAGGTACTTTTGCGTGGGGTTCAGCCAGTCGCGCGAGGGACCGGTGGCCGCATCGCCGCGAGCACTCACAATTTCAACCGTTTGGCCATTGTCCAGGGGCGTATTCAGTTGCACCATTTGCCCGTTGACCTTGGCACCGCGGCAACGATGGCCCAATTCAGTGTGCACGTGATAAGCGAAATCCAGTGGCGTACTGCCAGTGGGTAATTCAACCACTTTGGCTTGGGGTGTGAATACATACACGCGATCGTTCAGCGCGCTGGTTTTCATTTCCTGCGCCCAGTCGCTGGCTTCACCCATGGTGTCGGTGACGTCTTTTTGCCAGGCCAAGAGCTGGCGTAACAAGGCAATACGCTCTTCAAACTGGCCCTCGGCTCGACTTTCGCCGGTGTAGCCGTCTTTGCCCGATTCCTTGTATCGCCAGTGCGCCGCCACACCATATTCAGCAAACTGGTGCATGGCTTCCGTGCGAATTTGCACTTCCAGCGTTTTGCCTGTCTCGTCCTGCACCACGGTGTGCAGGCTTTGATAGCCATTGGGCTTGGGCTTGCTGATGTAGTCGTCGAATTCTTCAGGTATGGGTGTCCACAAATTGTGAACAATCCCCAATGCGGTGTAGCAGTCATCGACTGTGTCTACAATCACACGGCATGCGCGCACGTCGTACAGCTTGTCGAAGCTAATGCCTTTACCGCGCATCTTGTTCCAGATGCTGTAAATGTGTTTTGGACGCCCGCTGATTTCACAATGAATACCAGCCAGCAACAAATTTTCCTTGATGCTGGCCATGGCCGATTCAATGAACGCTTCACGTTCGACGCGCTTTTCATCCAGCATCTTGGCCACGTTTTTGTACGTGTTGGGTTGCAAGATGCGGAACGACAAATCTTCGAGTTCCCACTTCAACTGCCACAGGCCCAAGCGGTTGGCCAGGGGGGCGTAGAGATCGAGGGTTTCCTGCGCATGCGACACCGCATAAGGCCACAGAGGGCCTTTCTCGTTTTTGATGTCCTCGTGGCTGGTGAAGTGCCTCAAGGTTTGGAGCCGGGAACACAAACGGATCATGATGACGCGAATGTCGGTGGACATGGCCAGCAACATTTTGCGCAAGGTTTCAATTTGGTCGGCCCACCGCAGGGTTTCAATTGTGGTGCGCGTGGCGCTGGGCCCTACCATGGATCGCATTTTGAAAAGCTTGCGCAGGCTGGCCAGCATGCGGCCCACCTCATCACCAAACTTTTTCTCCATTTGGCTTTCAAGGTGTTTGTCAAAAAACACCAGTGGCCCCAAGGCACCTGCAATGCGGGTGTTGGCATCGGCACGCAACTCCGCCAACAGGTCGGCCACAGCCAACATGTGTTGAATAGCGGGTTCTTGGGTGTCCAGAATATGGTCAGCCGCGTGAAGCCTTGCGTAATTCAGTGCTTCTTCGACTCGGGCCGCGTCAAATTTGTTCAACAACACCAGGGCTGGCGCAGAAGCGCTGCCTTTTTTCTCGGAGCCCAGTGTTGATGAAACTGAAACCATGTGTATTTGGGTGGATTCGTTAAGACCAGTTTAAAACAAAAAATCGCGAACAATATTAATTTGCTCGTTCTGCATGAAAGTAGGGGCATGGCCAACGCCGTGCACCTCGATAACGCGTGGCTTGGGACCACGTTGACTCATTTCCGCCACGGTCTGTTTCGACAGAAGATCAGAATGTTCTCCGCGCACCACCAATGTGTCGGCCTTGATGGCGTCAAATGCAGCCCACAGGGCTGTTTCATGCAGCAAGGTGGTGGATTCTGACAGGTTTTGAAACGCCTGGCCGATCGCTGGGTCATAGTGGGGTTGCCAATGTCCGTTTTTTTCGAGCAGTACCGAGTCGCACAATTCATTCCATTGCGATTCAGTGTGGGGACCAAAAGGTTGCGATATGGTGCGAATGTATTGCCTTGCCTCTTGAAGTGTTTGAAATTCAACGGGTTTCCCCACGTAGTCGCCAATGCGCTGCAGCGCGCTAAAGTTCAGGCTCGGGCCGACATCGTTCAGTATCAGTTTTCGAATCGGATTATTGGGCAAACTTGCGTAAGCCATGCCGATCAGGCCGCCCATGGAAGTGCCAAACCAATCCAGCGTACCGGCATTCAATCGGGCGACCAGGGCCACGCAGGCACCCACGTAGGTGGGCACGCCGTACAGGGCAGCATCGGGCAGCCAATCTGAGGCTCCCCGACCGGGCATGTCGGCAGCAACCACGCGCAGGTCTTTTCCAAGGTCCTGGGCCATTGTTTCAAAATCAGCACTGCTGCGGGTTAGGCCATGAACACACAACAACACATGTGGGTTGTCGGGATCGCCCCATTCGCGGTAGGCTAATTTGTGTAAACCATGTGGACTTAACCATTGCACCGTGTGCAAGCGCGCTGTCAGCATTGTTCAATACCCTCCATTAAATTGTTTTAATCAGTATTTCAGAGTTTCATTATCGAAAGAGGTTCATCCGTGGATTTTAAGAACATGAATGCGTTGGTCACCGGCTCAACCAGTGGTATCGGTTTGGGCATCGCCCAGCGTTTGGCGGCCAAGGGTGTGAATGTGATGTTGAATGGTTTTGGCACACCAGAGCAAATTGAAGCGGCCAAACAAAGCGTTGCAGCGTACGGTGTGAAAGTGGGTTACCACGGTGCCGATTTAACCAAAGTGGCCGAAGTGGAAGACCTGGTCAACAGCACTGAGCAGTTGTTTGGCCAAGTGGATGTGCTGGTAAACAACGCAGGTATTCAGCATGTGTCCCCGGTTGAAAGTTTTGATCCTGCCAAATGGGATGCGGTAATCGCCATCAATCTGAGTGCGGCATTTCACACCACTCGCTTGGTGTTGCCGGGAATGCAGGCACGCAACTGGGGGCGAATTGTGAATATTGCGTCGGCCCATGGTTTGGTGGCCTCGGCCAACAAGTCGGCCTATGTTGCCGCCAAGCACGGTATCGTGGGGCTGACCAAGGTAGTCGCTTTGGAGAATGCAAAAACAGGCATTACCTGTAACGCGGTTTGCCCAGGCTGGGTACTAACACCATTGGTGCAGGCACAGGTGGATGCACGTGCGATGCGGGAAGGTGTTTCTGTTGAAGAAGCGAAAGTAGGTTTGTTGAGTGAAAAACAACCTTCGCAAGAGTTTGTAACGCCAGAGCAGTTGGGTGGTTTGGTGGTGTTTTTGTGTTCCGATGATGCGCAGGAAGTGCGGGGCGCAGCATGGAACATGGACGGCGGGTGGGTGGCGCAGTAAGCGTCGCCACTGCGGTTATTTGCTGAACTTGGCGTGGGTTACTAGTTCCGAACTGGATGGGTGACTTGGGAGCTAAACCTTAAGGGGGCGTGCTGGGGTTTTTTGCCAACTCTGCGTGGGTTGTTCGTGTCGCACAGAAAACCGCTTGATCCCTTTTTGAATGGATTCTTGCTCACCTCGCTCGGCAAAAGGGCGGGCCGAGTCTCGGTGTCGGCTTGTAGCCGAGCGCTGCGAATCCACTCAAACGGGGCGGTTTTCTTGAAGTGCGTCCCAAGCAATCCCAATGCCGAGTTGGCTTAAACCCGCAGAGTGCGCCCATCTGCAGGTGCAGCGCTTCTCCACCTCCGAGTCACTGAAGGCTGCGTTCAAAGCCCTATCAACACTGGCGAATCTCCCTCTCCACGCAACTCACGGCTGATTTCATCGCCCAATCGGCGGCGGTGTTTCGATCGCTTCGCCTTCAAGAAAACCTGCCCGTTTGAATTCACCCGCCACGGTCGGCCATGGGCCGGCACCGAGACTCGGCCCGCCCTTTTGCCGAGCGAGGTGAGTCAGGGTGAATATCAAAAAGGGAAATACAGGTTTTCTGGCGAGAGATCGGAACCCAAGCCGATTGGGCAATAAACCAGCTGGCGATTTAACCAACCCGTTCAATGCTTACTTGCACGTCAAGGGTCTCTTGCCCACCCCCGGTGCGAATGCCACGAATTGGAGACGCACCTGTGAAGTCCTTGGCCACTGCCAAGCGGCAATGATTACCCTGCACCAACGATTTGTGGGTTGCATCCACCCCTAGCCACTGCTGCCGTTTTTCATCGAACACTTCGACCCAAGCGTGGCTGTCGTGCTGTTCCACATTGGGATTGAAAAAGTAGCCGCTCACGTATCGCGCAGGAATGCCATGTGCACGCAGGCACGCCAGCATCACATGAGAATGGTCCTGGCAAACACCTTGTCCATTTTCAAACGCCTGCATCGCCGAATCAGCCACGGTGGTGCTGCCTTTGGTGTACACAACACGGTCCGCCACAGCATGGGCCAGAGTCAATATCCTGTGGGTAAAAGGAATGTGTTTGTCCGTCACAAAACTCGCGAATTCACGCATTTCATCACTGAAACGCGTAAGCGGCGTAGTGGGGGTGTACACCAATGGATTGAGCGACAATGGCTGCAGGGGCACGTAACCATCATCGAGTGGATCAATTTCTACATGGCCATAGGACTGCACCGTCAGTTCCCTGTGCTGCTGGTTCACCGAGAATGTTTGCACCGAGTTTCCATGATGGTCGCAGGCACTGTGATGTTTTGCAGGTGTTCTTATTTTCCAGTCAACAATACGTTGTTTGTCGTCTTGCTGCGGGGTAAGGCGCACGTGCTGAATGCTGTACAGCACGGGCCAGGTGTAACGGTAGGTGGTGTGGTGTTGAATGCGCAGTTTCATGCCTCAAGTGGTACCAGGAAATCTTTGCTGATCCGGTTGCCCAAATCATTGACGCGTTCAAGAAAGTTGGTCAGGTAGGCATGCAAACCCATTTGCAGAATGTCGTCGATTTGGCTGTACAAAAGCTCAGCGCGAAGCTTGCCTGCCCGACGCTCAGTGTTGGCCGAGTAATCGTTCCGAATCATTTCCAGGTTGGCACACACTTCATTCAATGAAGCCAACAGAGAGCGAGGCATGTCGTCGCGCAGGATCAGCAATTCAGCAACGCGGTCGGGTGTGATTACATCCCGGTATACCTTTCGGTATGTTTCGAAAGCAGACACCGAGCGGAGAATGGCTGCCCAGTGGTAATAGTCGGCATGGGGGTCAGCAGTGCTCAAATTGGCCAAGGGACTAAAAGGCATGCTGTGAAACTTCACATCCAACAATCGTGCGGTGTTGTCTGCACGTTCCAGAAACGTACCCAAACGAATGAACCGGAATGCATCGTCTTTCAACATGGTGCCAATGGTGACACCACGGGACAAATGACTGCGAAATTTCACCCACTCAAAGAACTCAGAGGGGTCGCGTTCAACCGTGCCGTCAGCCAATACTTTCTTTAGTTCAAGCCATGTGGTGTTGTTGGTTTCCCAAACTTCGGTCGTTAACGCCCCGCGCACTGCGCGTGCGTTTTCCCGCGCACCTTGCAGGCAGCAGTAAATACTGGAAGGGTTGCTGGGGTCTTTTACCATAAAGTCGATTACCGCTTCGGCGCTGACTTCATCGTGCCTTTGAGCAAACGCCTCGGTTAACTCGCAAATCGACAGCATGGCTCGCCAGCCCTGTTCTGCATTCTCAGGGTCCTGCGGGAGCAGGGCGGTTTGTACATTCACATCAAGCATGCGGGCGGTGTTCTCGGCGCGTTCAATGTAACGGGCCATCCAGAACAAATGGTCAGCAGTTCTACTCAGCATCTTGTTTGCTCCTTATCGTTCCAGTACCCAGGTGTCTTTGGTGCCGCCGCCCTGGCTGCTGTTCACCACAAGCGATCCTTCTCGCAGTGCCACGCGGCTTAGTCCACCGGGGATCAGGCTGACTTTGCTGCCCGACAATACAAAGGGCCGAAGATCAATATGGCGAGGGGCCAGACCCTGTTCTACAAAAGTTGGGCATGTTGACAAGGCCAAAGTGGGTTGGGCAATGAATTTTGCAGGGTCTGCAATCAGCTTTTGGCGAAAGTCTTCAATTTGCGCTTTGGTAGAGGCCGGGCCCACCAACATGCCGTATCCGCCTGCGCCGTGCACTTCTTTCACAACCAACTCGGGTAGCTTGGCCAAAACTTCTTTCAAGTGGTCAGGTTTTCGGCATTGCCAGGTGGGTACGTTTTGAATAATCGGTTCTTCGCTCAAATAAAAGCGAATCATGTCGGGCACATAGGGGTAAATTGACTTGTCGTCGGCCACGCCAGTACCAATTGCGTTGGCCAGAGTTACGTTGCCAGCGCGGTATACGGAAAGCAGACCGGGCACGCCCAATTGCGAATCCTCGCGAAATGCCAGTGGGTCGAGAAAATCGTCATCCAAACGGCGGTAAATAACATCAACACGTTTGGGACCTTGTGTGGTGCGCATGTAAAGCACTTCTTCATCCACAAACATGTCTTTGCCTTCCACCAGTTCAATGCCCATTTGCTGGGCCAGAAATGCATGTTCGAAATACGCTGAGTTGTACATTCCCGGTGTCAGTAACACCACCGTGGGGTCACTGCTGTTTTGGGGTGAAACTGAACGCAAGTTTTCAAGCAGATTGTCGGGATAATGCTCAACCGGGGCCACGCGATTGCGTGCAAACAGCTCCGGAAACAGGCGCATCATCATTTTCCGATTTTCAAGCATGTAGCTTACGCCTGACGGCACACGCAGATTGTCCTCGAGCACATAGAACTCGCCTTCCCCAGCGCGCACGACATCCACACCAGCGATGTGGGCATAGATGTCGCCGGCCACTTTCACACCCTGCATTTCAGGGCGATACTGCTCGTTGTTGAAAATCTGCTCAGGCGGAATAAGCCCAGTGCCCAGAATTTTTTGCTCGTTGTAAATGTCTTTTAAAAACATGTTCAAGGCTTGAACACGTTGGCGCAAACCGGCTTCCAGTGTTTTCCATTCGGACGCTTTGATTACCCGCGGCACAATATCGAATGGAATTAACCTCTCAGTGCCCGATTCCTCGCCGTAAACGGCAAAGGTAATGCCTACCCTTCTGAAAATGAGGTCCGCCTCAGCACGTTTGTTCTGCAGCTTCTCGGGAGCCTGCATTTCCAGCCAGCGCGAAAAATCCTGATAATGCGGGCGAACTTCACCGCTTGGCGTGTACATTTCGTCGAAGGGTGTTGATGACATAAGTTGATTATTCCTGTTCTGTGTAGTCTTGAAGTAACAAGAAGCATGCCAAGCGCATGCAGGCTGATTGTGTCGCGCACAGCCATAAAGTTAACAGTCTTAACGACCTTTTGCACCGCTTTCGTGCATGTGCCAGTAACGCTGACGTAGCGCGTGTGCATTGTCCACTTCGGGTTGGAAGTCCAGGTGCTTAAACCTCCATTTCATTGCACCATTTTGGACGGTATTCGACCATTGGACGCCCATGGCTTCGTATCGTTCAATCACGGCCTTGTGCGGGTGACCAAACTGGTTCTCCCAGCCTGCTTGTATCAGTGCATATTCAGGCCGCACGGCTTGAAGAAAGGGCATGGTGGACGAGGTTTTGGAGCCATGATGCGGCACAATCAGAACACGTGATTTCAAGGCATTTGCACCGTGTTGGGTTAGCAATGCCATTTCTGAAATCGCTTCAATGTCGCCGGTCAGCAGCACACTGTGATTCGCATTGCTGACTTTTAACACGCAACTTTGGTTGTTCTTGGCCAATAATTTTTGGTGTGAATGTGCGGGCGTATCAAGCCCGATTGGTGTGAATGTGACGCCATCCCAGGTCCATGGCTTGAGCATGTGGCATTGCGCTGTGTCGCTTTTCAGGGTTTGCGCGAGCAGGTTTAAGCTGTGTTGTTTGTTGATCGAGGACGCGAACTGTACGGGCGGTGCCTTTTGTAGCAGCAGGGGCGCGCCGCCTGAATGGTCTGCATCATCATGCGACAGCATGAACATATCGGCCCGCCGATAACCATGCGCTGCCATCCAGGGCAGCACTACACGCCGAGCCGAATCAGCGCGCGCGTTGAACGCAGGGCCTGCATCGTAAATCAGAAGATGGTTTTGGGTTTGAATGCTGATGGCCGTACCTTGACCGACGTCCATCAAGGTCATCCAGAAATCATGGTGTTCGGGCCTTGGCGGTGGAAGCACCAGCAAGGCAAGCAGCATGACTCCTGCCCACCTTGGAATCAGCCCCGCCGGCAGAATCAAAATCAGGCAACCCACGCCCACCAAGCCATTGACCCACCATGGCTGGTTGTGTATTGGCAAAGTGGCCCAACTCAATTCATTGAAGAACACAAGCCACTCGCGTTGCAGCGAAAGACTGTTGCCCGCAAGCCAAAGCAACACGGGCTGCTGTGTAAGCCCACCGAGCAGAGCCAGTGGCGTGCTCACGAAACTCATCCATGGAATGGACAGGGCATTGGCCAAGGGGCTGATCAGCGACTGCTGGTTAAACAGCATCGCGCAGGGTAGTACCAATCCGATGGTCACCGTGTATTGGGCTTTCACTGCGTTGGCGATGAATTCATGCTTCGGTTTGATGAAGTGGTAGTGTCCCTGTGTCACGAAAATAAGGACTGCCACGGCACCGAAAGAGAGAATGAAGCCCGCATCCAGCACAGCCCAGTTGTCAAATGCAAGGGTTAAAAACAAGGCGAGAAAAAAGGTGTCCCAACTGCTTTGCATGCCACCACGTACTTGCCCAACAAACAACGCAAACAACATGAACACCGTGCGTTGGGCTGGCACTCCCCAGCCTGCAACCAAGCCGTACAACACTGCAAACAGCAATCCAAATGCGCTACCTGCCAAAGGGGCCGGTACGCGAAGGCACAACCGGGTTGATCGACGCCAAAGCGCGCCGAAAAGTTTGCCTGCAAGCATGGCGAACAGGGTAATGTGCAAACCGGAAATGGCAACCAAATGTGCAATGCCAGTGGCGCTGAACATTTCCCGATCCTCTGGGCTGATCAGGCCTTGATCACCCACCACCATTGCCAGCACCAAGGCTTGCTCAGGGTGGCCTTGTAAAGCAGTGACGATCGTGCTTGCAATCTGTAGGCGTGCCCGTTCCATCCAGACCAGCGGGTTCAATGTGGTTTGTTCAGGCAGTTGTTCAAGCTTGCTTTTGAATTGAGCTGTGCCCGCAATTCGGTTGGCAAACCAGTGGCGATGAACATCAAAACCTTCCAGTTGCAAAGGCGCCTTGGGCGATTTGATGCGAACGGTTGCCCGAAAATACTCGCCTGGCTGAAGCGCTCGATATGTGGATGCCGTTTCGACAAAAGTTTGCAAGCGTGCACCTGTGACCAGGCATTGTGTCGCAACCGCATGGTCTCGCGGCGTGTGTTCGATCAACCAGGTTTGTGCGTTGTTGTCGCGAAACGCTTTTTCAAGAAGCCGAAATTCAGATTGAATGGTTTGCTTGTTGCAGGCCAGGGGCACTTGCGCTTGTTGATGTGCGGCGGCCTGAATGCCCGTACAAAGCTGTGCTATTGCAAAACCCAGAATGAACCAGCCTAGTTTTTCAGTGGCTTGCCGACTGACTCCGCCCCGAATACCCAACAACAGGAAAACTGCCGACCAAGCGAATAAAATGACGCTTTTTTCGCCGAAAGTGTCAAAGGCCATGCTCCAAATCCATGGCAGCGTGGCTTGGCTGTGAAACAGCAAAAGGCTAAGCAGGTAGGCTGTGGTGAACAGCGGCAGGGAAGGCACAACTTGAATTTGGTGTGGACGCAGTTTTGCAAGCGTGCACCAATGCGCTTACGTTCACCAATGATGAACACGACCGGGTGATGCCTTTGGTTAGCCTTGAAGGGCTAGGGCGGGCAAAACCCGCTGCGCGTTCAGTTGGGTTTGCACAGAAAGCGCTTGCAGGCTTAAGCCGCGCAGTTCAGCGATCGTTTCTGCAATTCTTGGCAAGTGTTCAGGTGCGTTGCGTTGTTTGTTGATCCATTCCGGCGCAATGTCTGGCCCATCAGTTTCAAGTACCATGGCACTCTCGGGCAGCTCGGCGGCCAATCTACGCAACTGTAGTGCCCGAGTAAAGGTACTGGCACCGCCAAATCCAAGACACATGTTCAAGTTCAGAAAATGATCCGCTTGCTGAAAGCTGCCGTTGAATGCGTGGGCAATGCCGCTGCGTGGTTTGTAAATTCGAAGGCCTTTTAAAACGGAGTCTTGCGCTTTGCGAACATGCATCACCACCGGTACATCGAAATCACGGGCCAATTTGAGCTGTGCATGAAAAAATTGAACCTGTTTGTCCCAGTTCAAGCCAGGTACAAAGCCATCAAGTCCTATCTCTCCCAAACCCGCGAATTTTGAGTCGTCGATTGAGGTCTGAATTTTTTGCTTTAAAGTCAGCAGGTCTTCTTCTTTGGCTTTGTCGACAAACATGGGGTGTATACCCAGGCAATACACCGCACCGGGGATGCTGTGAGCCAGGCTTTTTACCTCATCAAAATTGAAAGCGCCTACGGCGGGCAATACAAACCGGGTAACATGCAATTCACGCGCACGTTGAACCACCGCGAGGCGATCGCTGTCGTATTCAGAAGCATCAAGATGAAGGTGCGTGTCGGTCCACATACTTTAAAGTTTGCCATGTTTCGTCGGAAAATTCGTAAGTACCTGCCAACGGTTGATCATTTTGATCGACTGGTGTGGGCACGGCCATTCAAGCGCTTCCTGGGGCATCCCAATATTTGGGCACTGAACAGGAAAAGCGTAGCGGGCGGGGTAGCTGCGGGTTTGTTCTGTGGGCTTATTCCTGGGCCATTTCAAATTTTTGGCTCACTGATCTGGGTGCTGGTCGCCAAGGTGAACTTGCCTGTTGCCTTTGCAGTCACTCTGTACACCAACCCGGTGACCATTGTGCCCCTGTATCTGATCGCAGTTGCTTATGGCGATTTTTTGCTGGGAAGTTTGGGTGAAAGCAATTTGCACCCGATCCCGGAATGGAACTGGTCAGCGTGGGGAGACTCCACCATCGCGATGGTGGACTGGATGCTGTCCATGGGGCCATCACTCGCTGTTGGTTTGCCCGCGTTGATGGTGACGCTGTCTATACTGGGTTACCTCAGCGTGCGTTTGGCCTGGAATATTGGTGTGCGAATTGCAGTGGTGCGCAGGCGAAAGCGCCAGGGTTAACCCAGAACCAACCCAACCCCACCACTAGTGGTGATGCTTTTTCCAATCCAAAACGGCACATGTTAGCTTGCTCGGTTGTTGACTGAACAAGAGTTAAACCATGCCATTGATGATTCGCCAAGGCGACACCACCAGCCACGGCGGCACTGTGCTTGAAGGCTTTCCCTTTTACACCGTCGAAGGTCGGGCTGTGGCCGCCATGGGCCACAAGGTGGCCTGCCCTTTGTGCAAGGGAGTGTTCCCGATTGCGCAGGGTAACCCCACCCACACCTGCAATGGCGTACCCCTGGCTTTTGAGGGCATGAAAACCGCATGTGGTGCCAGCTTGATCGCATCCCAAACCAGCACAACCCACGCCTCGCCAACGGGTGCAATGGCCCGGGTAGCCGAACAGCGAATTCCCGACAACCCCTTGGGCAATCAAACTGAGGACAAAGAAGTGCAATTCGTGATTCGACACCATGAAACGCGAGAACCTGTGGCCGGTGTGCCTTACACCATCAATTTGTCCACTGGCGTGGCAGAATCGGGCCATTCGAACGCAGAGGGCCTAACCCGCAAACTGGTGATCAAGAAAACAGTGCAAGCCGAATTGATTGTTCACTCCATGCCATGACCAACAACTGCTTTCCCTATTTTCCCAGTGACGAGCTTGTTCTGCACAAAGGCACCCGTACACTGGACAAATGCAAGTGTTACAGCACCGACCGCTACGACCACACCGAAAAACTGATTGCAGAAGTAGAGGTATTAACCTGCGACTGCCTGTGGCGCATTTACCAGCGCGAAGCCCAGCACATAGTTGCACCAGGCGGCGTGTTGATTGCCGACCCCATTGCCCGCAACAGGCGAATTAACACCGCCTATGCCGCATTGTGGAAAACCGACAACCGCTTTGAATGGGCTGGGCTTGCTGCGTTTGCCTCCAAACAAGTGGGCTGCGGCCTGCTGCACGCAGCCACTGGCATGGAACAGATCAATCGCACCCAGCGCGAACTGGAGAATATTGAACGAAAGCCCTGGATACCGCCCGGTGCTAAAATTGGATCTGCCGGTGTACGCGGCGGCATGGAAGGAGCAGAGGTGTCGATGCAATATGTGTTCGACACGCTGGCCTTGGGTAACACTGCCTTGTTTCTGGACATTTACCCGTTGCACATGTTTTACAAGAAGCGGGGGATAGCGGACATGAAAAAATGCATGAAAGCGCGGCAGAAAATTGACCAAAACCCGAAGTTTCCAATTCTTTGGCCAATCGCGAACAAAGTTAAGTTTGGTCTTCCATTTGATGAAATCATCCCCGCATTCGAAGCGATTGAAGCAGGGGATGTTTTCAAAAGTGTTGACCTGTTGGCTCGTCATGAACAAGCGAATATTCTTCAACCCGCCATTTATGAAGATTTTTTGATGCGTGGGTTGTTGCAAAGCAACCAGGCAGCTAGTTCACTGGCTTATGTCACCAACATTTCAACCGGGCTTGAACAACCCGTTCAACTGACACTGGCCAATCAATGTGCCCCTTTGCAAGATGGCCGCAGCATTGAATTCAGCACCAGTGCTTTTGCAAACCTTGCCAACCTGGATGAACGCATGCCCTTCGTGTTGCGTGCGGCACGGCAATTTCACAACCTGCTAAGAAGCGGTAACCGCCACATGATTGAACAAAGCATTGGCGAAATTTCACATGGAAGTGCCATTCGATGACAACACACAGCAAGCTGATTCAGTGGATTCGACACCACAAAATGCTAGCGGTGTTGGCGGCAACGCTGCTTGTGATTGGCGCTTGCAAAGCAGCCGAACTGCTTACGCCAGCCAAGGAAATCGCCCTAGTTATTGGTGAGCCTTGGAAAGACATGCAGGCCAGATCAACAGCAGAAATTGGTCCCGTGTATGAGGGCCGTCATTGGTATCGCCAACCCAAACAGTTGTCTTACATGCGTTTTGCAGATCACCAATATGGATTCATCACGCCCCCTGCAAAATTCTTTACTGTTGGATTCGATGACAAAGGAAATATTGACGGGGTAAGAATGTCCCCCCAAGTTGAACCGCTGCCGCTTCAGGAAGCCTTGGACATTGTTTTGGATCTGCAAAATCAGTGGAGAAAATCGGGCTGGGATCTGGATGAACCCGAGGAGTTTCCTGCTTACGACAACACTCCTGTTTGGCATGAAGCGCTAAAAAAATGCGCGGCCCTAAGTACCCACTGGAACGCAGGGAAGTTGTATCAACTTATGGTGGTGATTACCTGCTACGAAGACAACCGATATCCAGACAACAAAGGGTACTTGGTCACTATTTCGATGGGCAAATACAGGGAGTGAAGTTAGATAAATAAGGGGAATAGTTGCTTGCGGCTTGTTTGACGAAGCCTGGGTTTGATGTGTTTATTTCCGAGTTGATGATTGATCGACCGTCTGGTTCCACTCAATTTTCCGCTTTCTCCAGTGTGTGTTGATGGCTTGAGTAAAATCGGGCCGAACCAGCTTGGCTCTGAACTCACACCAATCAGTCGACTCGCGCCGAACTACCACACCCTCGGCCGGACCTTCACGGTAATGGCTTATTTGTTGAGAGACCATCTGCTTGAGCGCGGCAGGCGTCGTTTTTCCATGCAGAACTTGTGGCACTGTTACCAATCCGGCATGACGTGCCAGTGCGTTGCGCCGTGCGCTGCTCCAGAAACGCTTAACGAGACGGTCATACACATCAAACAGTAAAAACCAGTCTTCTAACTTGACATAATCAAGTGAATGACGGGCTGCGCACCACTCTCCAAACAGAATTAGATTTGTTTGAAGAACGGCTCGTAAACCCTCTTCATGCTGCGCCAACCATGCTGGCAAGCGAGCGAACTGACCGGTGTAGGGTTTCGTCAGATATTGCCCCCGGTTCTGTGCACGCAAGCTGCCATTTGCGGCGAGAGACAACCCAATGTTTGCGCCATCAAGCTTTTCCTCTACAATCACGTCGCTAGCCAACAGTGCCGTTACTTCATTGGGCAACAATACTTTATCGTCGCGCGGCGACCCTTCGCCCAGCCAGGCCAGGTGCGCGGTGTGGGGGAACCGGAAAAAATCTTCCATGGCTCAGTCCGGCAATTCAGGTAGTGGTTTACCTGGAAATTTATTTCGATAAAAGCGGCAAGCATCTTCTGGGCAAACAAATTCCACGCGAATCCCCTTAAGCTGCAAAGCAGGCCACCAGTCTAGCCATTTGCAGTCTGCCGCCTGTAAGATAAGTGGCTTATTTGGGTGTACATGAGCCACTGCGGCAAACTTCCTATCAGGTGCATCAAACAAAGGTTCTAAATTAGCATCAGGAAACTCTGCAAAGCAATTCTCTGTTGTTTCTGTAAGCGACACTTGCTCTACTCGCGCTGGGTTTTCTGCTTGCCGTAGCAACCATTTCAAGAACTTATCACCAACTCCTGTGGGCGGGCTCAGGTTGGTTTTGTTTTGATATTCACCCAGAATACGAAAACCATCATCAATCACCACTACGCCGTTATTTTGTATAGCCTGCAAACGAAGAACACACTCGATTACACAATCCGGCGAAACATCATCATGCTGCTCATTGGCAACTAGCAGAACGTTGGTGTCAATCACTGCCCGCATTATTTGCCAGTACCCTTGGCGAGTTCTTTTTTACGTTTCATGGCCGCCAACGTACGACCAGCAATATCAGCCATCTCGTCACCAAAGAAGTTTTCAGGCCAATTTTCAATTTCACCAAAGATATTCAGGCGTAGCGGCTCAAGTTCCGTGGCTGACCCAGTACGACGACAGAAATAAATGGCTACATCCTCGGGTGCTATGCCCCCCTCGGCAATGCGTAGTTGAAGCCGATTTAAAAAGTGTTCTGAATGGCTTTCAACAATTAACTGAACATGGCGTTCTCTGCCATTCTCGCGAGCCTGTGTGGCTGAAATAAATACGTCTGCAAGTTCAGCTTGTACCTGGGGGTGCAAATGAATTTCTGGCTGTTCCATCCATATTGTCGAATTTGGAGGGCAATAAAATGCCTGAACCAAAGCAGGTAAAACTTGCGACACACCAAAGCCAACGTCTGTTATTTTTACTTCGCTTGCAGTGGAGTGTGTTTTGACCAATACTTCGTATTCCTTGCGGCCTTCTGCCACAGGTTTTACAGAAAAGCTTTCAATGATTCCTAAATCTTTTAGCCATTGCGCAATAAAGGCATCAAAACGGGTAAGCGATTTTTTAGGTCCACGATTTAATTTACGCTCTTGAGCACTTGCAGCCAGAATAGCGGCCACAGCAAATTCACCTTTTTGTCCCACGCTTTCAGGTGTTTCACCTGACCACGAATAGATACGTTTGGGGTGGTCGCGCAATGGGCCAAGGTAATAAATACTGCTTAGCGCCGCTTCTGTATTGAGTGCAAGATCTGATAAAAATTCGGCATTCTGGAATCGAGCCCGGCTTTGGTCAGAAATTCGATAAAACTTGTCCGGATCATCAAGTGGCCAACTCCTTCCCATATTTCGAACAAACTTATATTCATTCGAGGTCAGTTCTAGCTTACCTTTTTCATCCCGGTTGAAATCAACCCCAAGCTGTTTTTTCTGGGCATGTATTAGTTGATAACTGAGCCTATCAACGCGGGGTTGTTCTTTGGTGTCTGCTGATATTGTGACCGAGAGCTTTAATTCATCGCCAGCAAACTCAGTTTTGCTAAGTGGATCCCTAATTTTAAGATCCTTTCCGTCTATTCTCCAACCCAGTTCAAATTCCAAGGCCTTTTGCAAATCGTGATTGTGAAGGCATTCTGCAAAAGTACCCAAATCAATCAGAGCGTTGTCGTCGCCCAAGTGAAGTGGCCGCTTGCGGTCGGCAGAGACTGTTGTCTGCTTTAGCGCCAGCAACAAATGGCCCAGGCTGCTTTTACCTGCGCTATTTGCTCCAAAAATTACTGTTAAAGGGGCGAGTCGGATAGCACCGGTATCTTTCCATGCTTTGAAGTTTTTGATATTTAACGATGTAAGCATCAGTTATAGTCTCCCGACTTTAATTGCTTGCGCATTTTCGCACCAACTAACCCCGACTTTTTTGATTATCGATAAAAGCCACCGGCCACGCATCTTTTGGTTTTCACTCCACCTTCAACTGACCTTTCTCAAGCCTCAACACCTTGCTACATTTGCGCGCCAGTTCCATGGAATGGGTCACGATGATCAAGGCTGATTTGTTGGCAGCCTTGCTGTGAATCAGGCTTTCAAACACTTGGTCAGCTGTGTCCTGGTCCAAATTGCCCGTGGGCTCGTCGGCTAAAATGGCTTTCGGATTGGTTACCATGGCACGCGCAATCGCCACGCGTTGGCGTTCTCCGCCAGACAATTCCGCAGGGCGGTGGTTCAGCCGGTGCTCAAGCCCGAACTGCTTCAACAGCACTGCACTTTTTTCACGGGCTACCTGTTTGTTTTCACCGCCAATTCGAAGGGCCATGGCCACATTGTCCAGCGCATGAAATTCTGGCAGCAAGTGGTGAAACTGGTAAATAAAGCCCAGGGTTTTGTTTCGTTCAATGCCCAGTTTGCGCACAGACCAAGGCTCAATGGCCTGACCTGCCCACAACACAGAGCCGCTGTCGGCTTTTTCCAGACCACCCAGCACATGCAGCAAGGTACTTTTGCCCGCGCCAGAGGCGCCCACAATGGCCACGGTTTCGCCAGCCTGTACTTGAAAGTTCAGGTTTTTGATCACTTGCGTGGCTTGGTCATTCGCTGTGATTCCCTTGAATGCCTTGCTCAGGTTTTTGGTTTCCAGAACAACATTACTCATAACGCAAGGCCTCCGCAGGTTCAGCGCGCGATGCACGCCAGCTCGGGTAAATGGTGCTTAGCACGCTCAAGACCAGGGCTACGGTTACGATGGTGACCACATCGCTTGCACGCGGGTCGGAAGGCAATTGGCTAATGAAGTAAATTGATTTTGGCAAAAATTCAATGCCGAGCGCACGCTCAATAGCCGGCACTATCGTGCCCAAATTAATAGCCAGCAACCAACCTGCTGTCACGCCCAGGAATGTACCAATCCATCCAACCAGTGCACCTTGCAGCATGAAAATTCGCTGAATGGCAAAGGGGCTGGCGCCCAAGGTGCGCAGAATGGCAATTTCGCCGCGCTTGTCTTTCACGGTCATGACCAGCATGGATACCAGGTTAAATGCGGCCACCGCAATAATCAGGGTCAGAATAATGAACATCATGCGTTTTTCGGTTTGTACCGCAGCAAACCAGGTGCGGTTTTGCACTGACCAGTCACGAACCCACACGCTGGGTGGCAACTGGCGTTCAATGTCTCGGGCCACGAATGGGGCCGCATCCATGTCGTTTAACTTCACGCGAATACCGGTTGGGCCCAAACTGCGATAAAAGCGTGCAGCGTCGTCGAGGTTCATCAAGACCAGGCCGCTGTCGTATTCATAGTGGCCAGTGCTTACCAACGCGGTAATTTCGAATGCCTTCAAGCGGGGGATCATGCCTGCGGGTGTCATTTGGCCGGAAGGCGCAATCAAGGTAATGCGGTCGCCCACGCTTACACCGATCTGTTTGGCCAATTCGATACCCAAAACCACACGAAATTCGCCAGCTTGCAGGTTACTCAGGCTACCCGAAATGACTTCTTTGAAATCCGATACTTCTTGTTCTTGGGCGGGGTCAATGCCGCGAACTATGGCGGGGCGTAGCAGGTCTCCATGTGCCAGCATGCTTTCGCCAGCCACATAGGGAGCGGCACCGATTACTTTTGGGTTGGCAGCCTTGATTGCACCCACCAGCGCCTCTGGGTTGTCAAAGCCTTCTTGTGGGGCCAGTACCTCGATGTGTGCAATCACCGACAACATGCGGTCGCGTACTTCTTTTTGAAAGCCATTCATCACCGACAACACCACAATAAGCGCTGCCACACCAAGCCCAATGCCGGCCATGGACAATCCGGAGATAAAGGAAATGAACTTGTCACGGCTTCTGTGACCGCCACCGCGCACATAGCGCAGTGCAATTTCAACATCAAAGGGTAAACTAATCACAAATTGTCCCGAATTGTTCAGATGCGCTGTTGAAGTTTCAAAGCGCTCTCATTGTAGTGTGAATAAAACCGTGTCCAAACCAAGCAATGCGCCTTTGTGGGTGTTCGTTCCCAACATTCTTGTACCCGAAATGGCGCTGCAACGCCTGTCTGCCCATGCCCGGAGCCAGTCTTTTACAGGCTTGCCAGCCGGTTTGCTGCAAACCATGGCCAGAAATGCTGCACCGGAATACCAAAACGCCGATGGGCTGGACCGCATCGAAGCCTGGTTGATGCGCTACTTGGATTCTCAAGCGCAAGCAAAGTTCGACCAGTACCCGGCCTGGGCCATGCTGCAAATGCCGCAGGTTGATAGTGGCCTCGCGGCTGTAACTCCTTTCACCCGGTTTTGGGGGACAGTAGGTTGCCTGGAAATTGAACGCGATGGTGTGCGTTTTACACCGCCCGAGGTATTGCAGCTCGGTCAAACCGACCTCGACGCCTTCTGGAGTGTGGTGACACCCCTGCTGGAACAACACGGCTGGGTATTGAACACCCCGGCGGGTTTTCACAGCCTGCTCAGCAACCCGACGCCTGTGCCCATGGAACAGGCGTCGCCGTGGTCGGTGCAGGGGATTCGCCTGACTGACTACCTGCCCATGAACCAGGAATGCAGCGACTGGCGGCGTATGTGGCTGAATATGCAGGTGGAGTTGCACAATGCCGAATTCAACAAGGCCCGCGAAGCCAAGGGATTGAAGCCCCTGAATGCACTTTGGTTTTGGGGTGGAGGTGAGGCGTGGCAAACCGAGTTGGCCGTGCCGCGCGTGAAATCGGTTTCTGAAGACGGTGTGTTTGACGCAGTCAAAATGACTGACGGCGCAGACGAAGTTGTGAACCGATTTGTGTTTTGGACCCAGTTGTTGGGTTTGTTGAACACACTTGATTCTCCCGTTCGATCCGAGGAGTTTCAGACCAAACCCGACCATGTGTACTGCGTGAATTTCCAGGGTTGGGGCGGTGATATTGGTGTTTTCAAATTGCTTGAAAGTGAGGTGCTGCAACCCATGCGTATGGCAGGCTTGGCCTTCAACTGGGTGCTGTTGGGCAACCATGGCTGGAAAACTTTGAAAAGCAACTGGATGAACCGATTCAAGTTTTGGCAAAACAGACCGGACTGGGCAGTATTGGGTGAGCCTGAAATGCAGGAAGGCCCCACTGAGGAAGACCTGCAGGCTGCGTGGCAACAGGGCCAGCGCGACCAAGACAGTATTCAGGCCGAATGGGAGGGACGTTGATGACTATCAATACCGTTCAGCACCGGGTCCGCACCCCTCGTCCTCACGTTGAAGCGGTGCTTCGTAGCCAGGGCATGCACCCTTTACTCGCACGCCTGATGGCCGCACGCGGCGTGGATTCTCAAGCGGAAGCTGAAACCAGGCTCGCTGATCTGATTCCACCTTCTCAGCTCAAGGGCATTGACCAGGCCGCAGAAATTCTTGCAGACGCACTGGAGGCCGGTGCCCGCATTGTTGTTGTAGGCGATTACGACTGCGATGGCGCTACTGCAACAGCGGTGGGTGTTCGGGGCCTGCGCATGTTGCTGCAGGGTTTGGGGGCAGATGAAGATGCTGCCAAATATCACATTGATTTTTTGGTGCCCAATCGCTTCGAGTACGGCTACGGCCTAAGCCCTGAAATTGTTCAGTTGGCGGCTCAGGAGTTTGAGCCAGACCTGTTGGTGACTGTCGACAACGGTATTGCCAGTGTGGAGGGCGTGAACGAGGCCAATGAGTTGGGTATCGGTGTAATCGTGACCGACCACCACTTGCCCGGCGACCAGTTGCCGCAGGCCTTGGCGATTGTGAACCCCAACCAGCCAGGTTGTGAATTTCCGAGCAAATCGATCGCCGGTGTGGGCGTGATGTTTTATGTGTTGCTTGCCACCCGCGCAGTGTTGCGCGAGCGCGGTGTGTTTGATGCGGCAAGCCAACCCCGCATTGATGCACTGCTCGATTTGGTTGCCTTGGGCACCGTGGCCGACGTGGTCAAACTGGATGCCAACAACCGCCGTTTGGTGGCGCATGGTTTGCAGCGCATTCGCGCGGGACGCGCTCAGCCAGGCATGTTGGCCTTGTTCCACGAGGCCGGGCGTGACCCCCGCAAGGCCACCGCCGCTGACATGGGTTTTGCCCTTGGCCCGCGCTTGAATGCGGCTGGTCGCTTGGCTGACATGGCGATTGGTATTCGCACTTTGTTGGCCGACGACGCCGGTGAAGCAAGTGCTTTGGCCGCCCAGCTTGGCAAAATGAACGAAGAGCGCAAGCGCATTGAAGCTGACATGAAACGCGATGCGCTGGAAGACATTGAAAAGTTCATCAGCCAGGATGAACCCGCTGCAGGCATTGTGGTGGCGCACAGCACCTGGCACCAAGGTGTTATTGGTATTTTGGCGTCAAGAATCAAGGAGCGCCTTTATCGACCCACCATCGCATTGGCACCCGGAGATGATGGTTTCTGGAAAGGCAGTGGCCGCTCGGTACAGGGCGTGCACTTGCGCGATGTGCTTGATTTGGTGAGCAAACGCCTGCCCGAAGGCAGCATGCCCAAGTTTGGTGGGCACGCCATGGCAGCTGGTTTAACCATTGCAGAAGGCGCAATCGAACAATTCAAAATTGAATTTGCCAAAGCCATTCTGGATTTAAGCGACCCCAGTGCGCTTACACAGGTGGTTGAAACCGATGGTTCAATTCCTGCCGACTACATAGCAGCAAGTGCGGCCGATTTGCTGGAAACCCAGGTGTGGGGGCAGGGCTTCCCGGCACCCCTGTTTTGTGATGAGTTTGAGGTGCTTGAACACCGCTTGCTGAAGAATGCCCACAGCAAATTCACCTTGCAGCGCGATGGCAAAACCTTTGTGGCCTTGCGCTGGCGAGCCGTAGAGGCGTTGCCGACCCGGGTCAAACTGGCCTACCGGTTTGAGCGGGACACCTTCACAGGCGGTGATGCGGTGCAAATCATTGTGGAACACGTGTTGTAGGGCGGCTTGCGTTACAATATCGGGTTACGCACATTGAATTTGTTAGAGAAACATGGAAGCCGAACGCCTGAATGCCATCATCAACGCCCTGACTGACCTTGCCGACCGCGCTGGCCAGTTGCGGAGGTATCTTTGACGTCGACCGCAAGGCCGAACGACTCACGGTAGTTGACGCCGAACTGGAAGACCCCAACGTTTGGAACGACCCCAAACATGCGCAAGAGTTGGGCAAAGAAAAAAAGATGCTGGATGGCGTGGTGGTGACCATGAACACCGTGCAGGCCAACATCAGCGACGCTCAAGAACTGGTTGAAATGGCGCAAGCCGAAAGCGACTTCGATACGCTGGAGGCGATTGAAAGCGATGTCGCCGAATACGAAAAGATCATCGCCGACCTGGAATTCCGCCGCATGTTCAGTAATCCGGCTGATCCATCCAATTGTTTCATCGACATCACTGCAGGTGCAGGAGGCACGGAAGCCCAGGATTGGGCCAGCATTTTGTTGCGCCAGTACCTGCGTTACTGCGAACGCAAAGGCTTCAAAGTGGAGGTGATGGAACAGTCCGACGGCGATGTGGCAGGTATCAAATCGGCCACAGTCAAAGTGGAAGGTGAATATGCTTTCGGCTATTTGCGCACCGAAACGGGTGTGCACCGCCTGGTTCGCAAATCACCTTTCGATTCCTCAGGTGGTCGCCACACCTCTTTCGCATCGCTGTTTGTGTACCCGGAAGTGGACGATTCCTTTGAAATCGAAATCAACCCGGCCGATGTTCGCACGGACACTTACCGTGCCAGCGGTGCGGGTGGCCAGCACATTAACAAAACCGATTCTGCGGTTCGCTTAACCCACATTCCAACCGGCATTGTGGTGCAGTGTCAGAATGACCGTTCCCAGCACCGCAACCGCGACGAAGCCTGGGGTATGTTGAAAGCCAAGCTGTACGAGTTCGAGATGCGTAAACGCATGGCCGAGCAGCAGGCTTTGGAAGACACCAAAACCGATGTGGGCTGGGGCCATCAAATTCGCAGCTACGTGCTGGACAACAGCCGAATCAAAGACCTGCGCACCGGTGTTGAAATTTCCAACACCCAGCGCGTACTCGATGGCGACCTCGACCCATTCATTGAAGCCAGCTTGAAGCAAGGTATCTAAACCATGAACGACAAAATACAAGCCGCTGGCGACGAATTGCCAGTGGATGAAAATCAGATTATTGCCGAGCGCCGCGGCAAGCTGGCCAAACTGCGTGAGAAGGGCCAGCCTTTCCCCAACAGCTTCAAGCCTGAACACCGCGCTGCCGATTTGCACGCCAAATATGGCTTGCTGGACAAGGAAACTCTTGACCCACAGGGCATTGAAGTGTCTGTTTCTGGCCGCATGATGTTAAAGCGCGTAATGGGCAAGGCCAGTTTTGCAACCGTGCAAGATGGCACTGGCCGCATTCAGTTTTACATCAACAACGAAGGCGTGGGTGAGGGCGTTCACGGTGAATTCAAGCACTGGGATTTGGGCGACATCATCGCAGCCAAAGGCAAGCTGTTTAAAACCAACAAGGGCGAGTTGAGCGTGCACTGCACAGAAATTCACTTGCTGGCAAAAAGCCTGCGCCCGCTGCCCGACAAATTCCACGGCCTGGCTGATCAGGAAATCAAATACCGTCAACGCTATGTGGACTTGATTGTGTCCGAGCAAACACGCGACACCTTTGTTGCACGTTCACGGGCTATGTCGTCGGTTCGCAATTTCATGGCAGACCACGGTTTTCTGGAAGTAGAAACACCCATGTTGCACCCCATTCCCGGTGGTGCATCGGCCAAGCCTTTCATTACCCACCACAATGCGCTCGATATGCAAATGTACTTGCGCATTGCACCTGAGCTGTATTTGAAGCGCCTGATTGTGGGTGGTTTCGAGCGTGTGTTCGAGATCAATCGCAATTTCCGCAACGAGGGTGTCAGCCCACGCCACAACCCGGAATTCACGATGATGGAATTCTATGCGGCGTACTGGAACTATCGCGACTTGATGGACTTCACCGAGCAGGTGATTCAGCATGCGGCCACCACTGCAACCGGTAGCGCGAAGTTGACTTATCAGGGCCGTGAACTGGACTTGTCCAAGCCTTTTGCGCGCCTGACGATTGTTGAAGCCATTCAAAAGTACTTCCCGGAATATGGCACAGAAGACTTGCAAAACATCGACTACTTGAAAAAGGCCCTGGCCAAGAAAGGTGTGCATGTGGACAAAGAACCCGCGTTGAAAAATGCAGGTATTGGTGCCTTGCAGTTGGCCTTGTTTGAAGAAACGTCTGAAAGCCTGTTGTGGGAACCCACCTTCATCGTGGACTACCCGGTTGAAGTGTCGCCCTTGGCGCGTGCCTCGGACGCCAATTCACAAATTACCGAACGGTTTGAATTGTTCATCACTGGCCGTGAAATTGCCAACGGTTTTTCTGAGTTGAACGATCCGGAAGACCAAGCCGACCGGTTCAAAAAGCAGGTTGAGGCCAAAGAAGCGGGCGATGATGAGGCCATGTTCTTTGATGCTGACTTTATTCGTGCGCTTGAATATGGCATGCCACCCACCGGCGGTTGCGGCATTGGTATCGATCGTTTGATGATGCTGATCACCGATAGCCCCAACATTCGCGATGTGATTTTGTTTCCGCACTTAAGGCGCGAAGACTAATCAAGTTTGACTTACCGTGCATGGGTGTTCACACCACCGTGCGCGGTTTGTATTCGATGTACTTGTTGGTTCTCCCCACTTGTAAGTTCACCACACGTGTCGCACCGTTCCGCCTTGGCGGGCTTTTATCCCTTCTTGATTGCTGGCTCGGTTCATGCGAAACGCAAAAGCGTGTTCGCATCGATTGCTTTCGCAATCGCCCCTCGCTGCGCATCAAGCGGGAAGCCCACCTGAAGTCGGCAGAACGGCGCGACACATGCGGTGAATCTACCCCCGGGTGATTCAGAACGGGGTATGAGTTTGGTCGCCTAAACACACTTCACTAAACTCCATTTTTATTTTTGGAGGTTTAATCATGTCCAACATTGAAAGTACCTTGTTTTGTTCACCGACCGGGTCAAATACAGTGCGAGGGACTGATTCTTTCGGGCAAGGGCGATTTGCCGCCTCACGCGGAGCGAGGCTCCACAGTGGAGTAGATTTTAATGTTAAGGCTGGTGACGACGTTTATTCTCCAATATTTGGAAAAATTGTTCGCGTAGCTATTCCTTATAAGTCCGATGAGAGATTTAGGGGTGTGGTGATCGAAGGTATCGGACGATACGTAGGCTATTCGGTCAAACTCTTTTATCTCGATCCGCTTAAAGAAATTGTGGGAAGAACTGTGAAACAGGGCGAATTGATTGGAACGGCTCAAGATTTGACAATCAAGTATCCCGGTATCACAAACCATATTCACTTTGAGATCACCTTCAAAGGAATCCAGATTGATCCCTCGCGCTTTTTGGAGAAAGAAGAATTATGCAAAGTTTGAAAATTTTTCTCGCTTTGATCTTTATCCAGATATCGGTGGCATGTTCAAAATCTAATGATTCGTCGCTGGTTCGATTACATCTACAGTCGAAAACTGATTGTGAGTTGGTTTTCAAGGCTGAAAATTTTTCGGTGATCGAGAATTTTTGCAGTATCGAAGGAAAACCCATTTTGATCAGGGTGGACGATCAAGAAATCAGGTCTGACTGGATCGATGAACGGACTAGCCGCTTTCTCTTTCAGGAAGGTTGCGCCAGTTCAGATGAATGTTTCTATGAGCTGAGTACAAACGAAGTCGGGGTGCGTGGCCGCTTCTCATATCGAATCAATATGACAGAAGGTGAATACAGCTTCGAAGTCGATAAATCTGGACAGTCGAAGGTGTTCAAGCAGTCATCCAAGGATATTCCATCTTGAAAGGATTATCACAGGCTTTTGTAAGTCTCTGCGCATGTCGCTTCATCTCGCCGATTTCAGGTGGGCTGCCCGCTTGATGCACAGCGAGGGGCGATTGCGCTAGCAATCGATGCGAAGACGCTTTTGCGTTTCGCATGAACCGAGCCAGCAATCAAGAAGGGATTCAAGCCCGCCAAGGCGGGATGATGCGACATGCGCAGAGGCCATCAAGAAACCGATGGGATGAAGCAACAGGCACATAGGCAATCAGGAAACTGGCGATGCCTAGAACACCGTCACCGCCACCTTCAAGGTATGTTCCCCACCACCATGCACCACACCCCGCATCGGCGGCACATCCGCGTAGTCTCGTCCAACTGCCACGGTCACGTACCGGGTATCTGGCAACTGGTTGTTGGTCGGGTCGAAGTCTACCCACCCCACATCAGGACCACACCACAGCGAAACCCAGGCGTGGCTGGCATCAGCACCCAGCAGCTTGGGTTGCCCTGGTGGTGGTTCGGTCAGCATGTAGCCGCTTACATAGCGGGCTGAAAGCCCCAGCGAGCGCAGCACCCCCAACATCACATGTGCGAAGTCCTGGCAAACGCCTTCGCGGCTTTGCATGACCTCCTCAACGGTGGTCTGGATGGTGGTGGAACCACTCTGGTAGGTGAATTCCCGAAAAATACGCTGCATCAAGGCCTGCCCGGCGTGCACCACCTGGCGTCCGGGCCAGAAATCAAGACTGCCATAGTCGCGCAGCGAATCGAGCAAGGGCACATGTTTGGATTCAAACCTGAACTGGTAATCGTCAGAAATTGCTTGGCCAGCCTGGTAGCGCAGTTGGTCCACCAACTCATTCCAGCTTGGGCTGATCAAATCATCAATTGGCCCCGTGTGTAAAAAGCTGCTCACCTCGACTTCGCTTTCGCTGTGCACTTCGAGGTGATCGTGCGGGTAATTCATCTCGAAGTGATGAACCACATTGCCAAATGCATCGGTGTTGCTTTGTACAGTCGACGGATTGGGGCGAATTTTCAGCGTGTGCGAAATCAGTTTTTGACCCTTGCGCAAAGGCCCGGCTTCCATGCCTTCGCCTTCTTGCGGCTGCAAAATACAAATTTGCTGCGAGCATTCCGCAGGTTGTTGATAGTCGTAGTCGGTAACATGGGTCACCTTTCTTCTTTCCGAGAAGGGCATTGATTTATCTTCCCTGAATGACCTGGTCGGGCAACTCTGCCAGTCTGAAATATTGGGCACCCACAAGGTCTGAAACTTTGTAGGCCGTGTCGAGTAATTCTTGCAGCCAAACGCGCAATTTGCGCCCGGTATCGGCCGGGAAGGGGGGTTGCAGGCCTTCGAGGCTTAAGCCGTCCGGCATGTCGCCATTGCGGTACACGCTGTTGAACAGTTGTCGAATCTGGCTGGTGTCGCCGGGCAAGCGGTCAATCACAATGTCCAGCTTATACAGAATTCGGCGAATGGCATAGGGCGCATCTTCGTCAAAGATCAACAAGTCGAGTGTGGGCAACCATTCAAAGCGGTGTTGATAGCGCGACCTGTAGGTGATGGTGCTGTCGGCCAAGGCGATGGCCAAAGCCAGGCCGTGTTCGCCCGCGCGCCCAGGCATGCTGGTCAGTGACAGCAAACAATCGCAGGCACCGCACAAACGTTCAAGTTGACGGCCCAGTTGCAAAAAGCGCCAACCGTTGTCGCGAGTCATGTGGTCACTTTGCTCGCCGTGCATGGCCAGCAAATACAACTGAACCTGCTCCAGCGAAGCGGTGGGCAAGCTGCGTTGAAAACGTACCCAGTCCGGCTCGATCAGCACTTTGGCGCAATCGTTCAGCAATCGCCAATGGCCGCTGCTCAAGCGCTCCCTCAATTGCCCAGCAACATTTGCAAGACCGTTCAATTGTCCCGCAAGCCCAACGGCAGGTGGCGCATCGATTCCGGTTTTGTACCAGAGCCGTTCAAGAATATTGGCCTCAAGTTCATCCTGGTTCAGAGGTTCAGCCGGGTCAAACTCGGTACTCAATCCTTGTTTGCCGCACAATTCATGCAACAAACCCAAGGTCGTGGTGTCCAGGTATTCTTCTTCGTTCAGCAACAATTGCGCGCGCATTAACAGGCGCAATGAAAAACTGGCCCGCTCGGTGTAACGCCCAAGCCAAAACAAATGCTCCGCAGCCCGACTGGACACTGGCCTGCGCAACGCCTGCAAATCTTTGGCTTGCAGTTTTTCTTTCAGGTTGGTGGTGCGTTCGACAGGTTCGCCGCTGCGCACCCAAGTGTCCAGGCTGGTGCCGCCTTTTTGCATGCTCACAATGCCGTGTTGGTCACCGGCCACGCGGGTCAGCCCACCCGGCATCACGGTGTAGTTGCCCTGTCCATCAGTCACGGCGAACAGGCGCAGCATCATGGCGCGTTCTTCAATACCGCCAGCACCGGTCCAGATCGGTACGCGCGAAAGCGGTATCAATTCCTGAAGGGTGTATTGCGAGGGTCGCTGACTGATTTTGGATAACCAGGCCCGCTTTTCTATTTCATCCAGCTCCGAGCCCATGATGGATTCCATGGTGCGTCCTCGGCGGTTTGGTCCAGTGGATTTAATCACCAGGTTGTTCAGCCGTTCGCTGGCCTGCGCCCATGCAGGTGATTCGCCGCACCACCAGCTGGGCACGCTGGGCAACAGCAAATCTTCTTGAAGGTAGTGTTGGCCTAGCCCCGGCATAAAGCCGTGTATGGCCGGGCTTTCCAACCAGCCTGCGCCGGGCATATTGGCCATGACAACACCACCGGTGCGAATAGCCTGCAAGAGGCCGGGCACGCCCAGTTGGGAATCCTCGCGCAGCTCAAGCGGGTCGAGCCATTGGTCATCCGTTCTGCGAATCAATCCATCGATGGGCTCAAGTCCATTCACGGTTTTTAGAAACACATTGTTGTTGCGCACGGTCAGGTCGCTGCCTTCAACCAGCGAAATACCCAGATAACGCGCCAGGTAGGTGTGCTCAAAATAAGTTTCGTTGTACGGGCCAGGGGTCAGCAGGGCAATGCGTGCATTTTCACCCTTGGGCGAAAGCCTGCGGATACCATCGATGTAGTCGCGGTAAAAACCGGCCAAATGCTGAATGTGCATTTCTCGAAAGCCGCGTGTAAAACTGCGCGAAATACTCAGACGGTTCTCAAGTGCATACCCAAGCCCGGAAGGGGCCTGCATGCGATGGGTGATCACCCACCATTTGCCATCCGGGCTGCGGCCGAGATCGAACGCCACCATGTGCAGCCACACTTTGTTAGGTGGTTCCGTGCCTTGCATTTGCGGCAAGTAGCCTGAATGCCCAAAGACCAGATCTGCGGGGAGCAGACCTTTGGAAAGTAATTCGCGCTTGCCATACACGTCGGCCATCATCGCATTCAACAGGCGCGCACGTTGGGCAATCCCGGTTTGCAGCACCGCCCAATCAGCCTGGTCAATGATGAAAGGCAACAAGTCGAGCGACCAAGGGCGCGAGGTGCCCTGTGCGTGGTCGGCGTACACATTGTAGGTAATGCCGTTGTCGCGAATTTGCTTGGCCAGGGCATTCAACTTGCTGTCCAGGTGGTCGCTAAGCCCGGTGGTGGGCAATCGCCTAACGAAATCTGCCCATGCTGGGCGCAGAACACCTTTGACCGCCAGCTCGCTGTAGTACGCGCTGGTGCCTTGAAGGATGCTCTGCTGCCAGGGCACCTCGACATTTGCTAGGGTGGTGTTCGGGTTCGCGCTCAAAGCGGTCACTGCCTAAAGTTCGGTGCCCTATTGTAAATGCCTAACACCATCTTAGGTCTAGTGTGATGGGGAACTCGGGTCTTCCGCTTGGGCTTTTTACACTAACCTTGCCATGGGTATGGCCCATGCGGAAGAAGCGGGTTAGGCGTCGGCTTTCCGCTTCGAAGGCATTCACCGGGAATAGGTCATAATTGCGCCCGCCCGGGTGGGCTACATGGTACTGGCAACCACCCAGGCTGCGGCCATTCCATGTGTCGATCAAGTCGAACACCAAGGGGGTGTGTACGCCAATAGTGGGGTGCAGGGCGTTGGGTGGTTGCCAGGCCCGGTAGCGCACGCCAGCCACGTATTCGCCCTCGGTGCCCGTGCTGTGCAGGGGTACTTTTACACCATTGCAGGTCAGGGTGTAGCGTTCATCGACAAAGTTTTTTACTTTCACTTCCAGGCGTTCAAGTGACGAATCGACATACCGCACAGTGCCACCGGGCGCGCCTTCCTCGCCCAATACGTGCCAGGGCTCCAGGGCGCTGAATAACTCCACCTCAACACCACGGCTGGAAAAGTCGCCCATCTTCGGAAAACGGAACGCAAAGTGCGGTGCAAACCAGTCCATCTGGAACGGGAAACCGGCAGCATTCAGATCGGCCACGACATCTGCGATGTCGTTTTTGACGAAGGTGGAGAGCATGAACTGGTCGTGCAGGCGTGTGCCCCATTTCACGAGCCTTGCCGTGTAAGGTGTTTTCCAGAATTTGGCAATCAGGGTGCGCAGCAGCAGTTGCTGCGCTAGGCTCATTTGAGCATTCGGTGGCATCTCGAATGCACGCAACTCAAGCAGGCCCAGGCGTCCTGTGGAGGTGTCGGGGCTGTACAGCTTGTCAATACAAAATTCGCTGCGGTGGGTGTTACCTGTCGAATCGATCAAAATGTTGCGCAAAAGGCGGTCGATAATCCACGAAGGCGGGTTGCCTCCATGCTTTTGCATTTGCCGATCCAGCTCATTGAGTGCCAGTTCAAGTTCGTGAACCTGATCGCTGCGTGCTTCGTCTACGCGCGGGGCCTGGCTGGTAGGGCCAATAAACAGGCCTGAGAACAAATAGGATAAGCCTGGGTGGTTGTGCCAGTAACGCAGCAGGCTGCCCAGCAAATCAGGGCGGCGCAAAAAAGGGCTATGTTCTGGGGTTTCACCGCCCATCACGAAATGGTTGCCTCCACCCGTGCCGCTGTGCCTGCCATCCAGCATGAATTTTTCGGTAGAAAGGCCAATTAGTCGCGCTTCTTCATACAAATTCGTGGTCAGGTGCAATAGCTCACCCCAGTTTTTGCTAGGTTGAACATTCACCTCCAGCACGCCTGGATCGGGTGTAACTTGCAACATGGTCATCCGCTTGTCACGCGGGGGAGGGTAACCCTCCAGCACCACAGGCTGACTCATCGCCTCGGCGGTATCTTCAATTCTGGCTACCAGTTCAAGATAATCGTCGAGTACCTCGAGTGGGGGCATGAACACATACAAATGTCCGTTGCGTGCCTGCACACACATGGCAGTACGCACAATGTGCGTGGCCGATTCTTTCATTACAGGGGCCTTGTCATCGGTCACACTGGCTGCACTTGCTTTGGCACTGGGCTTTTGCAGGGCCACGCGTGAAGGAGCAGGGGGTGCGAACGGGTCGGCAGGAATGGTGTATGGATAGTTCTTTTTAGCCACCCAGGGTTGTGAATCCAGCGGCAGGCGATAGCCCATGGGCGAATCGCCCGGAATCAGGTACATACGTTCGTCTCGCAAAAACCACTGCCCTGTGCGCCATTGGCCTTTGGTTGATTGAATGGGCAGGCAATAGCCCACTTCCTCGTTCAGCCCTTGGGTAAACACCTTGTTCAGGCGCTTGCGCTCAAGTGGGTCGTCCAGCCTTGAATCGAATGGGTCCACATTCACGGGCAGTTTGCGCTCTCGCCACATGTAATACCAAGCGTCTTCGAAACCAGGCATCACGTAGCGCGGGTGTAGCCCCAAGCGGCCGCACAACCCTTCCATAAACTGTTTGGCGGTGGCGTTGTTTGCTTTTCCATCCGCTTGTTCATGGCTGAGCAGTTTCGGGTTTTTCCAGATTGGCTCACCGCTTTTCAGCCAGTACAGCGAAAGTGCCCAACGCGGCAACTGCTCGCCGGGGTACCACTTGCCTTGACCAAAGTGATATAGGCCGCCCTTGCCATAATATTTGGCGAGCCTATTCAGCATCTTGATGCCGTATTCGCGTTTGGTGGGCCCCAGTGCATCAATGTTCCACTCAGCAGCACCCCGGTCTGTGTTGGCCACAAAAGTGGGTTCGCCACCCATGGTCAGGCGTACATCCAGTGCGTCAAGTGCTTTGTCCACTTCAAAGCCCAGTGCTTCAATGCCCTTCCATTGCTCATCAGAATAAGGTTTGCTGGTGCGCGGCGATTCATACACGCGCTGTACGCTCATTTCATGTTCAAACTCAACTTCGCATTCATCCAGCGTTCCGGTGATGGGTGCTGCGCTGCTGGGTTCAGGTGTGCAGGCCAAGGGGATGTGGCCCTCTCCGGCCAATAAGCCTGAAGTAGGGTCGAGGCCAATCCAGCCAGCACCGGGCAAATACACTTCGCACCAGGCATGCAGGTCCGTGAAATCTTTCTCTGGGCCATCGGGGCCGTCGATGGCTTTGACGTCGCTGGTCAGTTGAATCAGGTAGCCCGAGGCAAACCTGGCCGCCATGCCCAGTCTGCGGAAAATTTGTACCATCAGCCACGCAGTGTCGCGGCAGGAACCAGAACCATTGCTCAGTGTTTCATCGGGTGTTTGTACGCCAGGCTCCATGCGGATCAGGTACTTGATTCGCTTTGCCAAATCCTGATTCAGGCCGACTAGAAAATCGATGGTCTTAACCCGGCTCAAGTTCATCTCGGCCATGTAGGCATTGAAGGCCTTGCCTGTGTGGCAGGGCACCAGGTAAGGCGCCAGTTCCTGGTCCAAGGATGCATCGTATTTGAACGGAAAAAACTCCGCCGCTTCTTCGAGGAAAAAATCGAAGGGATTCAACACTGACATTTCAGCCACAAGGTCCACCGCGATTTCCAGCATCTCGGTGCGCTCGGGAAATATCAAGCGCCCCATGTAATTGCTTTGCGGGTCTTGTTGCCAGTTGATGAAGTGGGTTTGCGGCAACACCTTCATGCTGTAGGAGAGAATGCGCGTGCGACAGTGCGGGGCCGGGCGTAAACGCACCACTTGGGGGCCCAGATTGATCAGGCGATCGTAGCGGTAGCGTGTAATATGGCGCAGAGCAACATGAATAGACACTGTGTAATCCCAAAAATGAAGCCGAACAAACAAAACCCGTTTACGGCATGGAGAGAAGCATGAACCATGCCGAAGAAATCTGGAAAACTTTGGTGCGCGCCACGGTGGACAAAAAACACCCTTGGCGTGTTGTGGGTTTCAGCACGGCAGGCCCGAAAGGCCCCCAAGTGCGCTCGGTCATCTTGAGGGCCGTTAACACAGACAATCATCAACTGGTGTTTTACACCGATCGTCGAAGCCAGAAAATGGCCGATATTGCCCACGATTCACGTGTGGCGCTTTTGTTTTGGAACCCACGCAGCAACACCCAGCTTCGAGTATGTGGCATTGCAGCGCCGCAGACCAGTGAATTGATTGTGAACAGTCTTTGGGCGCGTATCCCCGAATATGCCCGAAAAGACTACGCCACCCTGAGCGCCCCGGGTGACGTGCTATCAGGAGGAACTCTGGTCTATGACTTCGATACGGCACGTGCCAACTTTGTGGTGTTGAATGTGAAAGTATTGAGTCTTGAACTGCTGGAATTGAAACGGGAGGGGCATGTCAGGTTTCGTTGCGATCTTGACGAAACCGGACGCTGGATTCATCAAAACATGATTCCCTGAGGGTATCCTGAACTTTGGATTTTTTTGAGCAGTCAGCAAAGTGAGGTTTTAGCCATGAGCGACACGAAATATACACCACCCAAGGTTTGGGTTTGGGACAAGGAAAGCGGCGGCAAGTTTGCGAATATCAATCGCCCGATTGCCGGTGCCACGCACAACAAAGAATTGCCAGTTGGCGAGCATCCCTTGCAGCTTTATTCACTGGCCACGCCCAATGGCGTGAAGGTCACTGTGATGCTGGAAGAATTGCTGGCTCTTGGCCACACAGGCGCTGAATACGACGCCTGGTTGATCAATATTTCCAACGGCGACCAGTTCAGCAGTGGCTTCGTGGAAGTGAACCCCAACAGCAAAATTCCTGCGCTGCTGGACCGCAGCACCAAACCCGCCACGCGAGTATTTGAGTCGGGCTCCATTCTTTTGTACCTCGCCGAGAAGTTCAAGGCATTCTTGCCCACCGACCCAGCCAAACGGACAGAAACCTTGTCGTGGTTGTTCTGGCAAATGGGCAGTGCGCCCATGCTGGGTGGTGGTTTTGGCCACTTTTACGCTTATGCACCCGAGAAGTATGAGTACCCGATCAACCGCTATGCGATGGAAGTGAAACGACAACTGGATGTGCTGGATCGTCAGCTGGCCAACCACGAGTACATTTCTGGCAGCGAATACACGATTGCGGACATGGCGATTTGGCCTTGGTACGGTGCATTGGTCACCAACAAGGTGTACGAGGCGGCCGAGTTTCTGGAGGCCCACACTTATACCAATGTGCTGCGCTGGACCCATGAAATTGCCAAACGGCCTGCGGTTATTCGCGGGCGAATGGTGAATCGCGCCTGGGGTGAGCCCAATGAGCAGGTGCTTGAGCGGCACAGTGCCAGCGATTTCGACGGCAAAGCCATTTAACGGCCGCCAGCTGGGGCACAATGTGCCCTTTCTTTGATTGGCAGTGGAGTTTTATTGTGTACAAACTTGCGTTTGCATTGGTAGTGGCTGGTTTGGCGGGTTGCGCGTCAACCCATGATTTGTCCAAAGGCAGCAACATGCTGGGCGGTGGTTACAAGCAAGAAGAAATGGGTCCAGGCCTGTTTTATATTTACGCTCGCTCAAACCACGCCCCTTGGACCAATCTTGAAGCCGCCCGAACAACTTGGCGTACCGGAGCGGAGCGGGCTTGCGCGTCTGCTGAATACGATGAACTCGCCATTGAAGAAAACGAGAAAGACACCGGCCTGCAAAACAGCAGTGGCGTGCGTTACCTGGTCACTGAGCGAACCGGGTATGCCAAATGCGATTCATCGACGTTAAGCAGCGCAGAGATCAATCAAATTATCCGAAAGGACTCGGCAGTTCGATAATCACCGGGGAGTGTGAATGCGTTTGTTCAGCGCGATTTTCGTTGTGTGCTTCATGTTGGTAAGCACCGTGCATGGCGCATCCACACCCGTGGTGCATGAACGACATGACTGGAAAACATTTTTCGATCAGCACGATGCTGTGGGCACGCTCGTCGTGTTGGACCAACGTAGCGCCAATCCAGTTTTTCAGGTCTATAACCCGAAGCGTGCCAGCACCCCTTACCTGCCAGCCTCCACTTACAAAATTCCTCATGCCTTGTTTGCACTGGAACACGGTGTGGTGAAAGACGAGTTTCAGGTTTTTAAGTGGGATGGAAAAAAGCGCGATTTCGACGTGTGGAATTCTGATCACAATTTGCGCTCGTCCATGCGGGGCTCTGTGGTGTGGGTGTATCAGTGGATGGCGCAACAAATTGGTGAACAAGCCGCCAAAACCTATCTTGAAAAAGCAGGCTACGGCAACGCAGACCCCAGTGGTGGAAAAGACGGTTACTGGCTGGATGGAAACATTCGAATCAATGCTTTTGAGCAAATCAGTTTTCTACAAAAACTGTATGCGAACAGCTTGCCTTTCAGAATAGAACACCAGCGCCTCGTGAAAGACATCATCGTTGTCGAGGCTGGACGAGACTGGATACTGCGTGCAAAAACAGGCTGGGAGGGCAGCTTTGGCTGGTGGGTCGGTTACGTTGAATGGCCAAGCGGACCGGTATTTTTCGCCTTGAATATCGACACACCCAACCGTATCAGCGACTTGCCCAAGCGTGAGGCGATCACCCGGGCAGTGCTGCAGTCGATGCAGGCCTTGCCTGCAACAGACCGGTAAGTGTCGAATCAGCCCAACTCAGGGTTGATCAGTCCTGTTCTTCAATCCAGGTCATCTGGATTGCTTCCAGAATTTTTTCATTTGATTTTTCTGGATCATCGTTGAAGCCTGGCAGGGCGCATACCCACTTGTGTAAATCTGTGAAGCGAATGTACTGCGGGTCAACGTCGGGGTGGGCTTCGATCAGCTCAAGTGCAATGTCCAGTGTGTCAGTCCATTTCATGTGTATGCCCCTTGATCAGTGATTTTCGCGTGCGTGGTTGATGGTGTACTTTGGCAACTCAACCACCAGGTCTTTGTCTGCCACTTTGACCTGACAGGACAAACGGCTTTGAGGAGTCAGACCCCAGGCCATGTCCAGCAAGTCGTCTTCGTCATCATCGCTTTCGGTCAGGCTGTTGAATCCTTCCTTGATGACCACATGGCAAGTGGTACAGGCACAGCTCATTTCGCAGGCATGTTCAAGTGCAATGTCATTTTTCAGAATGGCTTCGCAAAGCTGCGCGCCTACTGGCACTTCAAATGTTTTGCCTTCAGGGCACAAACTTTCATGGGGCAAAATCTTAATGATTGGCATGTCAAAATCTCTCGTAATCCGTTGTGTTGCGTTTATTTCGCCGCGCCGCCAAGGGTGGTGCTCACAGTCTCAATGGTTTTTCCTGTCAAGGCCTTGCGTATACCAGCGTCCATGCGGCGCGCTGCAAAGTCCTCTGTCAGGTGGCTCAAGTCTTCAATTCCCTTTTCAATGGCGCGTAAATCGTCGGTTTGCGCCAATTCACGCAATGCTTTGACACTGGCGTCGATTGTCTCGCGTTCCGTCGCTTCCAGCAGTTCACCATCTTTGCCAATGGCTGCTTCAACCGATTCCACCAAGCGCATGGCTTCGACCTGCTGTTCGCGTAGTTGACGCGCATTCATGTCCGCTTCGGCGAATTCAAAGCTGTTTTTCAGCATGCCCGCAATTTGATCATCGTCCAAACCATAAGAGGGTTTCACGGTGATGTTGGCTGAAACACCTGAACCGGTTTCCATGGCATTTACCGCGAGCAGGCCGTCAGCATCTACCTGGAAGGTGACGCGAATGCGCGCTGCACCGGCCACCATGGGCGGGATGCCACGCAGCTCAAAACGGGCCAATGAGCGGTTTTCAGAAACAAGTTCACGCTCGCCCTGAACCACATGAATGGCCATGGCAGTCTGACCATCTTTGAAGGTGGTGAATTCTTGCGCACGCGCCACAGGAATGGTGCTGTTGCGGTTGATCACGCGCTCGGTTAAACCACCCATGGTTTCAAGTCCAAGGCTTAAGGGTATTACGTCGAGCAGCAACAAATCATCATCGCTTCGGTTGCCAGCCAGCGTATCTGCCTGAATGGCAGCACCAATCGCAACCACCTCATCCGGATTCAGATTCACCAGCGGGTCTTTGCCAAAAAATGCTTTCACTGCCTTGCGAATGACTGGCATGCGGGTAGAACCGCCCACCATGACCACACCGTCAATTTCCTCGGTACTTAAGCCAGCATCTCGAAGGGTTTTGCGTGCGGCCTGAATGGTGCGTTTCACCAGCGGTTCAACAATGGTCTCGAATTGCTCGGCGGTCACTGTTTCAGCGATGGTCTCACCGCTTTTGAATTCAACACTGAGAAAGGCAGTGTGCTCATGCGAAATTTGTTCCTTCACTCGGCGGCAAGCCATCACCAGGCGTGAACGCTGTTGCGGGTTCAGTTCCTGAAACCCGTGCGTCGCGATGAAGTGATCGGCCATTGCGCGGTCGAAATCGTCGCCACCCAAGGCAGAATCGCCACCCGTGGCGAGCACCTCAAATACGCCCGCTTGCAGGCGCAGAACGGACACATCGAATGTGCCACCACCGAGGTCGAACACCACAAATTGCCCTTGCGCTTTTTGATCAAGCCCATAAGCCACGGCGGCGGCGGTGGGTTCGTTGATCAGTCGCAGTACATTCAAGCCAGCCAGCTGAGCGGCGTCTTTGGTAGCCTGGCGTTGAGCATCGTCGAAGTAGGCCGGGACGGTAATGACCGCACCCACCAGTTCCCCACCCAAAGTGGCTTCAGCGCGTTTTCGTAAATTACGCAGGATATCGGCAGACACTTCAACCGGGCTTTTGGTGCCGTAATCAGTTTGAATTTCCACCATGCCGCCTGAGTCTTTGAGCCGGTAAGGCAGATTCAAGCTTTGCACGTCCTTGTAGCCGCGACCCATGAGGCGTTTGACGGAGAACACTGTATTGAACGGGTCAGTGTCGGCACAGGCCAAAGCATCTTCGCCCATGTTTTTCACGCCGGTTTCGCCATAGCGAACCACGCTGGGCAAAATGACTCGACCAGAGGAATCGGGTAAACATTCGGCACTGCCGCTTCGTACGCTGGCCACCAGCGAATGCGTGGTGCCCAGGTCGATGCCCACAGCAAGCCTGTGCTCATGGGGTGCAGTCGACATGCCGGGTTCGGCAATTTGTAACAAAGCCATTAGCTGGCGTCCTCCAGTTGCTCCAATTTCTTGGTCAACTCAATCATGAATTTGTCGATAAACAGCAAGGCTTGCGCGGTGGCATTGGCGGCTTGCGCATTGTTCTCGCTGTCGATTTGTTGGGCTATCAAGGCAAGGCAGCGCTTCTTTTCCGCGGCCACTTCATCCAGCAAGTCTTCAAGTGCCTCTACACCGTCGATTTCTTCCAGCGTTTCACGCCATTCCATTTGCTGCATCAAGAGCGCCGGTGGCAAGTTACTTTGCTGTCCGCGCGGGTTCTCACCGCGCAACTCACACCAATAAATGGCGCGTTCCAAAGGGTTTTGAAGGCGCTTGTAGGCCTCGTTAACCCGCGTGGCCCATTGCACCGCCAGCCGTTTTTCTTGATTGCTGGAATTCGCAAACCGGTCGGGGTGAGTTTGACTTTGCAAGCGCAAGTACGAATCAGAAAGGGCTGCGCTGTCCAGTGCAAACTGGCAGGGCAACCCAAAAATTTCAAAGTCGTTGTCGCTAAGCTTGATTGCTGACTTATTTGCCGAATTAGTCATTACACTGTGAAGCTTTCACCACAGCCGCAGCGCGCCTTTTCGTTGGGGTTGTTGAATTTGAAACCTTCATTCAGGCCTTCGCGTGCGAAGTCCAGCTCAATGCCCTCCAGATAGGGCATGCTTTTCGGGTCCACAAAGAGCTTCACACCATGGGCTTCGAACACATTGTCCTCGTCGGCCACAATATCGACAAATTCAAGCTTGTAGGCCATGCCTGAACAACCTGTGGTGCGCACACCAATGCGCAAGCCAATTCCCTTACCGCGTTTGGTCAGGAACTTGCTGATGTGGTCGGCGGCGCGCTCAGTCAATGTAATCGCCATGGTGTTCAATTCCTTTTCAACAACTTTTCAACGATCAGGCATGCTTCTTTTTGTAATCTTCAACTGCGGCCTTGATGGCGTCTTCAGCCAAAATGGAGCAGTGAATTTTTACAGGTGGCAATGCCAGTTCTTCGGCGATGGCGGTGTTCTTGATTTCCAAAGCCTGATCCAGAGTTTTACCCTTGACCCACTCGGTGACCAACGAAGACGATGCAATGGCTGAGCCACAGCCGTAGGTTTTAAACTTTGCATCGGTAATTACGCCGTCTTCACCCACTTTGATTTGCAGCTTCATCACGTCGCCGCAGGCGGGTGCGCCAACCATACCTGTACCCACTTCGTCGTCGCCCTTTTCGAACGAACCTACGTTGCGGGGATTTTCATAGTGGTCTAGAACTTTTTCGCTGTATGCCATGGTACTTCTCCTCAATCTTTAAATATTTCAGTGCTCAGCCCATTGAACGGTGCTCAAATCCACGCCGTCCAGGTGCATTTCCCAAAGTGGCGACAATTCGCGCAACTTCGCTACTTTGGTTTTCATCAATTCGATGGTGAAATCAATATCTGCTTCAGTGGTGAAGCGACCAATCGAGAAACGAATCGAGCTGTGCGCCAATTCGTCGCTGCGACCCAGGGCGCGCAACACGTAGGAAGGTTCCAGCGACGCCGATGTACAGGCTGAGCCTGACGACACCGCAATGTCTTTCACAGCCATGATCAGCGATTCACCTTCCACAAAATTGAAGCTCACGTTCAGATTGTGTGGAACACGTTTCTCAAGATCACCGTTTACATAAATTTCGTCGATGGCTTTCAGGCCATTGAGCAAGCGGTCACGCAGGGCTTTCATGCGGGGCAACTCACTGGCCATTTCTTCTTTGGCGATACGGAATGCTTCACCCATGCCTACAATTTGATGGGTGGCCAAGGTGCCGGAACGCATGCCACGCTCGTGGCCGCCACCATGCATTTGTGCGTCAATTCGAATGCGGGGCTTGCGGCGCACATACAGTGCACCAATGCCCTTGGGGCCGTAGGTTTTGTGGGCACAAAAACTCATCAAGTCGACTTTCAGTTTTTGTAGATCGATGTCAACTTTGCCGGTGGCTTGCGCAGCATCCACGTGGAAAATAATGCCTTTTTCCCGACACAGCTCGCCAATCGCGGGAATGTCCTGAATCACACCAATTTCGTTGTTCACGTACATGACGGAAATCAGCACGGTGTCGGGCCGAATGGCGGCTTTCAAAGCATCCATGCTGATAAGGCCGTTTTCTTGTACGTCCAGATAAGTGGCTTCAAAACCATGACGTTCCAGGTCGCGGAAAGTGTCCAGTACTGCTTTGTGCTCGGTTTTCACAGTGATAATGTGCTTGCCTTTGGTTTCACCGTAGAACAGAGCTGCACCTTTGATGGCCAGGTTGTTCGATTCAGTAGCACCCGAAGTCCACACGATTTCACGTGGGTCTGCGTTGACCAGGGCTGCAACATCTTCGCGGGCCTTTTCAACGGCTTCCTCGGCGGTCCAGCCATAGGCATGGCTGCGAGATGCCGGGTTGCCAAAGCTTTCACGCAGGAAAGGGATCATGGCGTCGGCTACACGCGGATCCACAGGTGTGGTGGCGCTGTAATCGAGGTAAATCGGCATCTTCATAGTGTGTGTGCTCCAATCAACTGCTGTTTAATGTGTGTGCTGTACGGCCGCTGCATTAGATGCTGCTGGCCTTTCACGAAACTGAATGGTTCGTTCCGCGTCTTTCTGTTTGTGCTTTTCCACGAGGCATTGCAAGGTCACCGAGCCCAGGTATTCAAGCATTTTCGTGTTCAGGCTGCTCCACAGGTCGTGCGTCATGCACTGGCCTTCGTCGGTGCAGTTTTCCTTGCCGCCGCATTGTGTGGCGTCCAGCGGTTCGTCCACGGCCAAGATGACATCGGCAACGCTGACTTCCTTCAGGGCGCGGGCGATATGATACCCGCCACCGGGGCCTCGAACGCTTTCGACCAACTCGTGACGGCGCAACTTGGAAAACAATTGTTCCAGGTAAGACAGCGAAATGTTCTGGCGCTGGCTGATGCCGGCGAGCGATACCGGCCCAGTGTCTTGCTGCAAGGCAAGATCAATCATGGCTGTGACGGCAAATCTGCCTTTCGTGGTCAATCGCATGGCAACCCTTTTTAATTCCTACTATTTTGGTCAAGTATAGCAAAGTTGACCGTTTTACTCAAGTATTCAAGCGGTTTGGGTGGCTAGGGGAAACCTTGATTTGGCGCGGAGAATCGACAAACAAAAACCGCCAGCCATGGCCAGCGGTTTTGGACTTCAACGCCCGCCGATGATTGGCGGGTAGTACCGGTTATGCGGCAGCGAACTGAAACACGCGCTTGCGCAACACCTCCAACAAACCTGTGCAGCTGTCTTCAATGTAGTTCAATACGGTGTCAAAACCATCGGGGCCACCATAATAGGGATCGGGCACGGTGGCTTCGTCGTGTTCGGTGGCGTAGCGCATCATCAACTGGATTTTGTGCGCGTACTGGCGTGGGCACTGCTGTTGCAGCAGGCTCATGTTGTCCCAGTCCATGGCCAAAATCATGTCGCTGTCGCGGAAATCATCGGCTGTGACCTGGCGTGAAATCAGGTTTGACAGGTCATAGCCTCGCTTGGCGGCGGCGGCTACAGCGCGGGGATCGGGCGTTTTGTCCAAATGGTAGGCATGCGTGCCGGCTGACTCAACAGAAATTTCATGGTCAAGACCCGCTTCGCTTACCATCTGCCTGAAAACGCCTTCCGCTGTTGGTGAGCGGCAGATGTTTCCCATGCACACAAACAAAACTTTGCTTTTCATATTGGCTTCCTATTGTCCTGAACCCATTAAATAAAACTTTTAAACTTAGGCGCTTCGTTTGGCATCCAGCGATGTCACGTTGGAATCGCCTTTGCTGCCAAACAACTGTTCTTTCAACAAACCCAGCTGGTCGCGGGCCTGGGCTGCTTTTTCAAACTCCAGGTTCTTCGCATGCTCCAGCATGAGCTTCTCAAGCCGTTTAATCTCTTTCGCCAACTGTTTTTCACCCAGCGGTGCAACCTCCATGGCCTTGTCGGCCTTGCGTTGCCTTGAAGCATTTGGATCGAACACGCCGTCAATTAGTTCCTTGACCTGCTTGTTCACACCCCTTGGGGTAATACCGTTTGCCGCATTAAATTCAATTTGTTTGTTTCGACGCCTTTCAGTTTCGCCAATGGCCAGTTTCATGGAGTCGGTCACCCGATCGGCATACAAAATGGCTTTACCGTTCAAATTGCGGGCCGCGCGGCCAATCGTTTGAATCAAACTGCGTTCACTGCGCAAAAAGCCTTCTTTGTCGGCATCCAGTATTGCAACTAGGGACGCTTCCGGAATATCCAAGCCCTCGCGCAACAAATTAATTCCAACCAGCACGTCAAATTCACCCAAACGCAGGTCGCGGATAATTTCCACTCGCTCTACAGTGTCAATGTCAGAGTGCAAATAGCGCACGCGCACGCCATTGTCGCTGAGGTAATCAGTGAGGTCTTCGGCCATGCGCTTGGTCAACGTTGTGACCAATACTCGATCGCCAGCGCGAGTTCGTTCGTGGATCTCGCTGAGCAGGTCATCGACCTGGGTGGTGGCAGGGCGCACCTCAATCACAGGGTCAATCAACCCGGTGGGGCGCACCACTTGTTCAACCACTTGGCCAGAATGCTCTTTCTCGTAATTCGAGGGCGTGGCTGAAACAAACACTGTTTGCCGCATTTTGGACTCGAATTCTTCGAAACGCAAGGGGCGGTTGTCCATGGCAGATGGTAGACGAAAGCCGAAGTTAACCAAAGTTTCCTTGCGGGAGCGGTCGCCACGGTACATTCCGCCCAGTTGGCCAATGGTGACGTGGCTTTCGTCAATGATCATCAAGCCGTCTTTGGGCAGGTAATCGATTAGCGTGGGAGGCGGCTCCCCGGGCGCTGCGCCGGACATGTGTCGGCTGTAGTTCTCGATGCCCTTGCAAAAACCAAGTTCGGCCAGCATTTCAAGGTCGAACCGGGTTCGCTGCTCCAGGCGCTGGGCTTCGACCAATTTCCCGGTTCTTACAAAGAAATCGAGCTGTTCGCGCAATTCTTCCTTGATGGTTTCAATGGCGCGCAGCACCGTGGCGCGGGGCGTTACATAGTGGCTGCTGGGGTAAATGGTGAAACGGGGCAGCTTCTGGCGAATTTTGCCGGTGAGTGGGTCAAACAACTGAATGCCATCAATTTCATCGTCGAACAGGTCGATTCGAACCGCCAATTCGGAATGTTCTGCGGGATACACATCGATGGTATCGCCCCGAACACGGAAGGTGCCGCGCGTGAAGTCCAGATCGTTGCGCTTGTATTGCATGGCGATCAAGCGCTTCAGGATATCCCGCTGGCTGAGTTTGTCGCCGTGACGAATGCTCAAAATCATGGCGTGGTAGTCGGATGGATCGCCAATACCGTAAATGCAGCTTACGGTGCCCACAATAATGGTGTCGCGGCGTTCCAGCAGGCTTTTTGTGGCCGAAAGCCGCATTTGTTCAATGTGCTCATTGATCGAGCTGTCTTTCTCGATGAACAGGTCGCGGCTGGGTACGTACGCCTCGGGCTGGTAGTAGTCGTAATAGCTGACGAAGTATTCCACCGCATTTTTAGGGAAGAATTCGCGCATTTCGGCATACAACTGGGCAGCCAGTGTTTTGTTGGGGGCCAGCACCAGAGCAGGGCGCCCAGTTTGGGCGATTACATTGGCCATGGTGAAGGTTTTGCCTGAACCCGTTACACCCAGCAGGGTTTGGAATACTTCACCGTCGTTAACGCCTTCCACCAGTTTTTCAATCGCGGTCGGTTGGTCGCCAGCCGGGGAATAGGGCTGGTAAAGCTCGAACGGACTGTTGGGGTAACTGATAAATCCAGGGGCCATGTTAAACTGCAAGTCTTGATGCGAGGCAACCACAAAGCACACAGGTTTTAGCCAATGATTAACCCAACGGGTTGAACCTTCTGGCCAATCCCGTAGAATTACGGAGTTGCATCATTGGGCTGATGGCTGCAGAAATTTCGCAGCGTTTTGTGATAAGCCAATCCTGCATTATCGTCGGAAACTAGTTTTATTTCCAGACTTGACTTTTTCTTTTTTCACTCCCAGACAACGGAATCATGCTTTCAAATCGCGCACTTACGATCAAACCTTCCCCTACACTTGCCGTGACAGCCAAGGCGGCCCAACTGAAAGCCGAGGGTAAAGACATTATCGGCTTGGGCGCAGGTGAACCCGACTTCGACACCCCCGACCACATCAAGGAAGCTGCCAAGAAAGCCATTGATGCCGGCTTTACCAAGTACACCGCTGTGGGTGGCACGGTTGGTTTGAAGAATGCAGTGATCGCCAAACTGAAGCGCGACAACGGCCTGGAATACAAGCCCAATGAAGTGGTGGTGGGCGTGGGCGGCAAGCAATGTATTTTCAACATGATTCTTGCCACCATCAACGATGGTGACGAAGTAGTAATTCCTGCCCCTTACTGGGTGAGCTACGCGGACATCGTTGAAATTGCGGGTGGTGTGCCCAAACTGGTGTTTGCCGGCATTGAGCAGGGCTTCAAAATGACCGCTGCCCAACTGGAAGCTGCCATTACCCCAAAAACAAAGATGTTCATGATCAACAGCCCCAGCAACCCCACAGGCGCTGTGTACTCCAAAGAAGAACTGGCTGCATTGGGCGAAGTGCTGCTGAAGCACCCCAATATCTTGGTGGCCACCGATGACATGTACGAGCACATCAACCTGACTGGTACACCGTTTGTGAACATTGTGAACGCCTGCCCAGCCCTGAAAGACCGCACCATTGTGTTGAACGGTGTTTCCAAGGCTTACAGCATGACCGGCTGGCGCATTGGTTTTGCGGCTGGCCCAGCCAAGCTGATTGATGTGATGACCAACCTGCAAAGCCAGTCCACTTCAAACCCCACTTCAATTTCGCAAGTGGCTGCGGAAGCTGCCTTGAATGGCGACCAGGATTGTTTGAAGCCCATGGTGGCTGCATTCCGTGAGCGCAACGAGTTTGTGACCAAGGCTTTGAACGCTGTTCCCACCATTCAGTGTTTGAAAGCGGAAGGTGCTTTCTACGCGTTTGTGGATGCGCGCAAGGCAATCGAAAAGTTGGCTGCTGAAGGCAAAATCAAGGCGGCAAACGATCTGGAACTGACGGCTTACCTGTTGGAAGCCGGTGTGGCTGTGGTGCCGGGTTCCGCTTTTGGTGCTGAAGGGTATTTCCGCATTTCATTTGCAACCAGCATGAGCAACCTGGAAAAAGCCTGTGAACGCATTGCGAAAGCATTGGGTTAAGGGTTAGAAAGGGTCAGATTGACTAAGGATTAAGCAGGCTGGAAGGTTTTTGTCATTGATTTGCCTTAAATGGCCACTAAGTGGCTATTTAGGGTTGCGCAAAAAAATTTCGCTGCTATAATCTCGGCTCTTTCCCCGATAGCTCAGTCGGTAGAGCGACGGACTGTTAATCCGCAGGTCCCTGGTTCGAGTCCAGGTCGGGGAGCCAAACACAGCAAGGCCTACAGCGATGTAGGCCTTTTGTTTTTAGTTCCGCAAAACCCGAATAGTTCCGCAATTCTTCATTTTGTGGGCTTCACTTTCTCGCCACGGCGATTCCGAACGTACTGCTCGGTCATCGTCACACTGGCGTGTCCAAGCTGCTTTCGAGCTGCCAAAATTCCTCCAGCTTCTGCCGTGTCCGTCCCGGCCTTTGCCCTCAAATCCCTGAACTGAAATTCCGCTTTTGCTACGCCTGCCTGTTCCCTGGCTTTGTCGAATCTGGATCGTAATGCGTCAGCAGATAGTGGCTGACCCCGCTCGTTCACAATCAACGTCATTGACAGCACGTTGGGCATCTTGATCTGAGCGCGCCTGGTCATAATCCGCCTGATGGCTGCATCAAGTTCCCCGGTTACCTCAATTCGAATTTTCTTTGAAGTCTTATTCTGCTTGACCAGGAGCGTTCCGTCTCGAACATCCTGAATGGTGTACTTCAGCACATCAGCGGGACGTTGACTGGTTAAATAGGCAAGGTCCATGGCTTCACGAAGTGGGGCGCATGCTGCCTGGTATACGCGAGTGAATGTTTCGTCTTCCACATACACATCACGGCCGGTTTCCCGGTATCCCTCAATGCCGGCGCAAGGGTTGGGGGCGTCTGTTAAGCCTTCATTCCTGGCAAAGTTGAATATGTGGCTGAACAGGGCTTTTTCCCGGTTGGCCCGCACTTGGCCAAGGTCACGTTTAATTTCAAGCTTGTCCAGGCCGCGCTCGATGCGGCGCTCGTTTTCCTCCCGGGCGGACTTTTGGGCCTTCTCCACACGCCAGGTTAAAAACTGCCGAATGTGGATAGGCTTAATTTCATCCAGTGGGGCTGGTGGGCTGCCAAAGAATTCCCGCAAGTTGGCCATTTCCGTGATGTTGTCTTTCTGGGTGCGTGGCGCTTTCTTGGGCAGTTCCTTGATTGTGTACCGGTCGGCAGCGTCGAGGAATGTGTAAACCGCCTTGATCGGCGCATTCTCCATATTCAACTCGGCCCACTTCTTCACCGCTTCCACATAATTGTCACCCAGTGGAATTTCTACCCGTGGCTTGCCGCCTTTGTCCAGGAAGTAGTAGGTGCCGTACTTGCGCACCCGCACCCGCATTCCCTTGGGTAAATTGCTCCACTTGCTTGGCTTTCTTCCCATGATCTCAGGCGCTTATCAGTTTGGGTTCCCAGCCTTTGTGCGCTGGTTGGTTTTCAGTTTCCTGCTTTTTGCTGCGGCCTTCAATAGCGCTGCGCGCCACGATTGCACGGCCACGGGCGTTCTCAATAAATGGAATCCCGGTATCTTTCAGGAAGTCGCATTGCATCTGGTACTTGTTCTTTCCGCCAGTGCCTCGCTTAATACCAGTCAGTTCGTCAATTTCGGCTTCTGAATAAAATGGGCTCATGACCGACTCCTTACCTTTTTCGAGTCCCAAAATGGTGCTTCTAAATCGACTGTTAAAAGCCAGCGCCAAATAAGAAAATGATGCAGTCCCGTGCCGTAGGTTGTGTATTCAAAAAGGTGGACTGGCTTCCACGGCTTGCGGATAGTTGAAAAATAAATGCGCGGTAATTTCATCCCCGCCCCCTTGCTTTCTCGTCAGGCCAAAGCATCGCACCGTCCAACGCTTCAAGCACTGCTTCGCGGTGTGTTTTGCCCGTTTCGCGCCACCAGCCATCGTAGTCGCGCATACCGTTTGGGGCAGTCACGACTATGTACCACCAACCAAACTTGTCATTGTCTCGGTCAATGTCGATGAAGTGACCTTTGTATTTGTATGAACCGCTGTAAGACGTTTTCATTATTGTTCGAACTCGTGGGGCGGTCATGCTGCACCCCCCTTTTGCTTTCTCGGCCTCGGCTTGCGCGATTGCGGCATCAATTGCCGAGTCAAGTTCTTCGGGCGGGTAGCCTGTTATCCACTCTTCCCCCTCGTCGCCTTCCTCTCTAACTGAAATGTCGAAACCGTCTCCGTCGTTGCGCAAGTATCTATAACGCGCTGCATCGAGACGATCTTGCTCATTGATCGCGGCGGCTGGGGGTGCGGTGTAGAGCCGTTCGCGCCAAAATGGCACGGAACGACTAGGGATCATTCCATTCCACGAATGGCAACTCAACGAACGGTGGATTCCGAAAACAGGGTGATCGAACTCATAAATAAATAAATCTGGGCCCGACATTGGATTGGGCTTTGATGTTTCCGGTAGTCTAATTGGCGGCGTGATCGGAACAAATGAAGGTTCCGGCAATCCAAATTCCTTACCAATCATCGGCTCCCCTTGCGAGGCTGGCTTGCACTCTTTGCATTCACCTCGCCATTCGCCATCAATTCCGTGAACATCGCCAGTTCCATTGCAGTATTGGCAGGCGGCTGGCTGCACCGGCTCGGCTGCTTCGCAGTGGCTTTCGCATTTGCTGCACAGCGTTTCTGTTTCTGGACAGTGGTATTGGCGCACCGGCTGGGCTGGCTGGGCTAGTGCTTTTCTAATCGCATCGGCGGCATGTGTTTGCCCGTCAGGGTGAATTCCGTTATCACGGAGCGCCTGCCAAACTTTACCCATCCCGTCTTTATAGGCTCTCATTTTTTGGTAGATAAAGCTGACTGAGTTGCCCATATATTCAAGATTGCCAACGTCTGTCGCCACTGGCTGGGCTGGGTGCTTGAATAAAGGTTCGTATTTGCCACCAAATTCCTTTGCTGTCATTTCCGCTTGTATTTTAGAAATGAAAGCATCTTTCCAAGGATTTCCTTTACCTTCTTCGTGATACCAAGTCACTAGCCACGCCACTGGCTGGGCTGGGTGCTCGACCGGAATCCTGGTTAATGTCACGGTGTCGTCGCCGCCTTTTTCAATGCGCAACAGGTCGCCAGGGTCGCCGAGGAACCCGTCTCTCCCAAAAAGTGCCGCCGAGTATTTCCTGCCTTGAATGGTGAGAACATCGGTTGCCGGGTCGTATTGCATCCAGGCGGGCATTGGCTGCTGCGCTTGAAAAAACTCTGCAGCGGCCTTCCAGACGATTTCAATTACTTCACGGGCTTCGCTTGGCAGCCCAATAGATCGGCCCAACAACCTCAAATGCACTTTGCTTTTTGCGTCCTGTTCAGTCTTCACTTTTCAACCCCCCAATCGTTGGGTGCATCACTTCCCGGGCAATGGCCATGAAAAGGGTTCGTGACACACCAAACTGCAGTTCAAACTTGGTCTTCCAGATTTGCTCGAGCTCCGCATTGCCAAGTGGCTGGTGAAGCTCGATCACCTTGCGACCCATTGCGATGTGGTCGTTGACGTGTTCCTGGTATGCCTGATGAATCAGGTCATCATTTGCTTTCACTTATTCAACCTCCCCAAGGCAATCACAATCGCCAGCCATGCCAGGCCGTACAGGCCCAGCTCGATAACTCGGTCCATTACCCGCGCATCCTGTGAACGGTTGATGTGGTCCCAGTGGCCGGGTCTTTCTCTGTCACCTTGGTGCCGGTGGGCGTGTTGGTGATTTCCTTCATCTTGTTGTCACCACCGATAAATCCGGTTGAGGCTGGCGAGCCAGTGGCCTTCAAAAATTCGACCTCAACCTTGGCGCTGTTGATGATCGTCTGGGCGGTGTCGTTGATCGCCTTGGCTTTATCAACGTCCAAAGTTCCGTCCTGAATGCCTCGCAGGGTTTTAAACATGATGTCGCGCAGGCCTGTAATCGTGTTGTCATTGCTCATCTGATTTTCTCCGTTTGTTAATTTGGCGAGTGATTTGGCCGCGTAATTGGACAGCCAAAGCAATTTCTTTCGGGTACCGGTGGAAGCTGTTTCGCTTCATGAGCTCAGCACGGCTTACCAATTCAAGATTGCTGGGGTCGGTGTTCTGTTTGTTCCCATCAATGAATACAAGGGCAAAGCCTTTTGGTAGCGGACCGTTGAGCTTTTCCCATTCGATGATGTGGACTGCACGCCAACGCTTTTGTAGCGGCATGTCATCGTTAATTTTTCGCTCGATGTAGCCGTCTTTGCTGATGCGTTCAGTTCCAATTGGCTTGTACAGCTTTCGAGCAACTCCCTGACGAACACCTGGCTTGAACTGGGTGTGTACTGAGTTACCAAAGCTGCCGATTGATTTGCCTTTATTCCAGGGTGTAATGCCTGGCTTAAATTCAAAAGCGGTACCTCGGCGTTGACCTTTTCGAATGCAGCCAGAGTGTGGCCCAGCAAGGAACACGGGAGTTTTCTTCGCATTCAGAACATTGGCACGGTTGTACAACTGGTACCGGCTGCAACCGAGCAGCTCGCACAGTTCCTTGTATGGTGTGTGAGGGTAGTGCTCCGTGATGATCCGGTCTTCTTCGTTGGTCCACTGCCGGCGGGGTGTTCGGATGCCTCTGGATTTGGTCATGCCGCACCCCCATGCTCAAATGGGTACTTGCGGCTTGAGGCGAGGCGGTCAACGCAAGCCTTGGCAATTTCTGAAACCAAGTCATTGCTTAGAGGGTTGTCCCGGCACTTGATCAGTTTTGGAAGGGCTTCATATTTCAATACGCAGTCTTCCCGGTCGAGTGCTTGGATGTGCTCGCGGCCATCGAGGAACATCACCAGAAAGCGGCGGTTGTCGAAAAAGGTTTTGTTGGTGGAATAGCCGCCAGTTTTGCGGATGGTTGGCAGCACTTCACCGGCCAGCCATTTTTGAAAGGGCAGGGCCTTGGGTTTGTCTGAACGGCCAAGGAAAAAATACAGGCCGTGTTCTGAAAGCATGACTACACGCTGCTTTCCGCCAAGGGTGTGTATCGGATACACACCCTTCCATTCATCGGGAATGTGGCCGGTAGCCTTGGCTGGGTTGTAGCCACCGGAATAATCCAGTGCGGCCATGATGTCAGCCACAACGAACCATGGTTCATCATTGATGCTGACGCAACGAACTTGTCGGGAATTGAAATTGAAAGGGATGGGCGCGACTGCGCTAATTGCTTGAGTGCTCATGGTGCTTTCCTTGACTTGCGGTTGAGTAACCGCCGACCCCTTTCCAAGAGGGTGGGCGGAACTGTGCAGGTTGGAAAACCGGGTCAAGGAACCGGCAGGGGTTGCCCCCTCCCACACAGCCCGCCCAAAGGACGCACTGCGAGCAAGAAAAAAGCCGCACACAAATGTGGAGCGGCTTCTCTTCGCTCCTTGACAATTCGGGTTTCCACGCCCGATCACATCTTTTTTTGATGTGACAGTCGAAGAATAGCCCCAGCGGTTTGTTTGTGTCAACTGTGTGGAAATCATGCCGCAACCTGCTCAGCCGCTGACTGCACCACTCCGCCTTCAATCCACTCAGCCTGAACGTGGTCGGGCAGGCCGGTGGGCTTGCTTTTCAAAGTGGCCAGCACCAAAGCGCACTCAAGGTCAGCGTTTGCGATCAAGTCGTCGATCAGTGCCAGGGCATCGGATCGGCCCTGCAGGTCGAGGCAATCGAAGCGGTCCAGCACCACGAACTTGATTCCGCTGATCGCAGCGATCGCACATGTGATCAGGGTGTCAGCCCGCCACTGGTGGCTTTCGCCGCACAGTGGGTATTCGTGGTCGCCAAATCCGATTCCCATGTCGTCGTAAACGCGCACAGTTGGCCAATCAGCGACCAGGCTGAATTCGGTCAGCATGCTGTTGAAAGGCTCCAAGGCGCTGCCAATCAACTCACTGGGGATTCCATCGGGTTTCAGGGCGTTGCTGATTTCTTCCCAGGCTTTCACATCCTCATGGGCGGCAGTGGCCTGTTCAGTGCGCAATCCCGCCTGGTCGGCGGCGCGCATCTTCTGCACTTCCTGATCGCGGGCAGTTTCCTTGGTTTTCAGCTCGGTGCGCAGTGCAGTCAGCTTTTTCTGCAAGGCTGAAAGCTGCTCGGCTTGTGCCTGGCTGTCTTTGGCCAAGGCAATTTTTTCTTCAAGCAAGGCGACCTGTTGTGCAGCAAAGTCGGCGGCTTGAAGGTCGCGTTTGCCGTTGGTCACGCTGCGTTCATACAGGGCCAGCGCCTCTTTGTATTGGGGCAACTTGCTGGCCAGCTCAGGATCACCTTTGGCACCAATGGGACCGTACTCGGACTCATAGTCGCCCAGCGCTTTCTCTGCAGCGATACACGATTGTTCATGTTCCGCCGGCACAGGTTCAGGCAACATTGTGTGGGCCCAGTTGAGCGACCGTGCCAAGTCATGGATTAAGCCTTGGGGCTGGCCATTGGCTGCTGCTTGTGCCTTGGCCACATTGTCGACCCATTCTTGGAGAGCGGCCTCATCCACCAGCAACTTGTCCTGAATGCGGGCGTACTGTTGCCCTTTCTCGCGGGCTGCTGCCAACTGCTTTTGCAGCTCCTCGATGTTTTCACCTGGTGACTGAACCGCGCCAATGGCCTGGTTGGTTTCGTCGATCTGCTTTTGCAGCTCCTCGATGTTCTCGGTCAGTACATTGATCTTGTCCTGGTCGAAGTCGGGCACCTCGGCCTTCCAGCCCTCTGCCTTTTCGCTGCCGTAGGTCTCGCCGGTCGTGTTTTTCCACACAACCTTTGCGTCCCGGGCTTTGGCTTGGGCTTCTGTTTGCGCCGTGGCAATGCCACCGGAAAGCAGGGGGATAACCTGGTCTGCTTTTTCCTTGTTTACACCACGTGTAATGAGGGCATCGACCACAAACTTAGGGGTCAACTTCACACCCATCAGCTTGAGCAAAAACTCACGGCGTTCCTGTGGTCCCAAGCGGGCAAAGAGGTTTGAATCAAGGCAGCAGTTCATGGCGCCATGGGTAATCTGCCCCTCGCCCTTGCCCTTGGGCACCACAAAGCTGGTCTCGCCCTGGCTGTGTGTGATGTTGATGCTGCCGATCTTCTCGCCATCGTGAACCAGCTTGTCGTACTCGTTTTTCTTTTTTACACGGGTGGGCTCTTCGGTGAAGGCCATGCGCACGGCTTCTGCCAGCGACGATTTGCCATTGCCATTGGGGCCCGCAACCAGCACCACTGGGCGCTCAAATTCGATGTTGGCCTGCTTTACCCGCAGGAAGTTGGATACGTTGATTGAGTTGATGCGCATGACTTACGCTCCTTCAAAGTCGAGTTCTTTCTGGTTGGCGCGCAAAGCGATGTGCACCTCGTAGCCAATCATTTCGGCGATGATTGCCAGCTGCCTGCCTTCCTCGATCTTCACGTCGCACTTGAAACTCAGTTCGATGTATTGAAAGTCGGATGGATCAAAGCCGGGCAAGTCCGGGTCATCAGGCGGGTTTTGCAGGTGCGGACGAATCTTGAAAGCCTTGAGAGTTGCGCCTTGAAACGTTTGGCCGTAGATGCTGAACTCCATGTGCTTCATTTCCAAGTCCCACTCAAACTCCCCCAGTTGAGGGATTCGAAGGCCTTCGTCGCAAAACAGAAACTGGCGCAGCGTGGGGTGGAAGTAGGGCAGCATGTCGCCTGCAGGTGCATTCAGCGAAAGCTTCAGTGTGGCGTGCAGTTCCTGTGCATCAGATGGCCCAACCTTGCGGGGGATCACCTCTTTGACCAGCGCAAGCTGATCGTCGAATTCAAGTTTTGATGACATGGTTGGTAGTCCTTACTCGATGTTGCTTGCAGTGCGTGCACGCGCGGTGCGTGCTGCCCGGGTGGTGCTTTCAGCCTGCTGGCCTTGCTCGCCCGCTTCGGCCTCGGCCTGCTCCTTGGCTGCGATCGCGGCCTTTTCTTCGGCAGTCAGTTCAGTGCTGGAGGCCTTTGCTGCTGTGGCTTGATCTGAACTGGCTGCCTGGTGGATTTCGCCGGTGGATTCGTCAACCGATTCGAGCTGTGGCTGGTCCTCAGGGATGATGTTGTACTCACCTTCGAAGGCCTCATCCAGGTGCTGGTCTTTGCCACCATCGGCCATTCCATCGAGCGCAGCGGCTGTCTGGAATTCAATGGAAAGGGGCAGGTACTTGGCCAAGCGACGAATGACTGTCTTGCGGCCCATTTCAATGAAGTTGTCTTTCCATGGGCCATAGTTACCTTTGCTTTGCGTGGCCTTCATGATTTCCGTCACTTGCTGGGTACTCATGAATTCAAAGCAGTGACCGCCGTCTTTCAACTTGGCGACGGCATAGAAACCGATCACGCCGCCACGGTCCTGCATGGCGGGTATGTGGTTCAGCTTTTCATCAAGTCCGTACACGAGCTCGAATTTGTCATTGGCGCACACCTCATGGGCGGCAATCGAAACGATCTGGCCAGAGCGGCGGGCAAGGTCAATCAAGCCCTTGTAGCCGATGATCACTTGAACAGATTTAACCCAGCGCTCATTGCCCTGGGCATCTTTACGTTTGGTGTTGAACGGCACCAAATAGGCATGGCCCAGCACGGTATTGGGCTCAAGGCCCATTTGTGCGCACTGGCCAATAGCACCAACCAAGCTTGGCACATCACATTCAGCCAATGCGGGGGTGGTGGTGGCTGCGATCTGGGCAACCTTGAGCAGGCGCTCCGCGTTCAGGTGCTTTGGCAGCATCTTGGCAATTTCACCCTGTTTCTGGCGCAGGAAGTAGGCCACTTTCTCTTTGGGTTTCATATTGGCCACGGCGTTTTGTTCGCGCACTTTGGCCAAGTCAGTGGTGTTGGTTTGGGCGGGTGCGTTCATTGTGTAGCTCTCCGTTTTTGATTGCAGATTCGACTGATATGGGAATGGTGAACACCGAAAGTGGCGGCAAGGGCTGTTACGGTTTCACCGAATTTGCGGCGTGAAATGATTGCCAAAACTGCAGCATGCGAAAGTTTGGAACGGTGGTTTTCTTCGCCGTATTTCGGTGCTGGTGGACGTTTGTTTGATCTACCTTTTCTCACCATGTCGGCCATGTTTTCTTTGTGAGTTCCAAGAAATATGTGGTCTGGATTGCAGCACTTTGGGTTGTCACATTTGTGCAGTGCATGCAGACCCGCTGGGATAGGTCCGTTCTTTAACTCCCACGCATACCGATGGGCAAGAATCTTTTTGCCATTCACGGTGATTCGCCCGTATCGAAATGCTTTGTTCTTAGACGGCCCACACAACACGCCTTTCCAGATATGACAGCCATTTTCGTCTGCCTCCCAAAAGCTTTCAAAAGGCCTTCTTTTTCTTGCTGACTCCATTACTTCCTCCAAAAGCAAGTATTAAAATTTCCGCAATAGTTTTGGTGACACATCATTGATTTCGGATTGCCCCAGGGAGCAATCACGCCGTGCGCAATCAGGGCTGCACTGGTGAGCAGACCTTGATGCTGGTCGTCACCGAGTAGGGCGACCTTGGCGCCGGAAATCTCACCGGTACCGATGCGCTGTTTGTCTGCGGTCAAGTTGGTTTGCAGGCCAATGATTTGTGCAGGTGCTGTCATTTGCACGCCGGTGGCGGCTTCGGCCAGCAGCTCGTAAACACCCATTTGCGCGCCATGGCCATCGGTTTTCACCTTGCCATCGGTGCCCACAGCCTGCTTTCCGCTTTTGATGTCGCGAATGCCCATACCTTGTGGCGTTTGCTCAATGCGGTCGGTAGTACCGGTCAGCTCAAGGCCTACGTCCTGCAGGATCAGGCTTTCGCATTTCGCTTCAACCGCAACAAAATTGTGTTTGGGTGCCTCGGTCTGGCAATACTTGGTCGTCAAGCTCGCGGCGATACTTACGCACTTGTCTTGATCGGTGTCCCAAATGGTTTCATGCTCAGGATTACGCAGTGCCTCCACAGCAGCGTCTGCAGCTGCTGAAACGCTGGGTGTTTGACCATCCAACACTTCACGATCGAATGCGGCCGTGCCGGCGTGAATGGCGGTACCAAGGGCGGCTTTGTCGCTTTGTGGCGTGCGCATGCCTTCAATGTGTATGGCAATCCAGCGGGCAGGGCAGTCGAACAAACTACCCACGCTCGATGCGCGCAAACGAATGGGTTGGCGGCCTCGCAGTTCTTCAATGGCCAGCTCTTTGGCTGTGGGCGCGTTCATGCTGCACCCATAGACAAAATTGACAAAGCTGTAACCGCAGCACCCAGCAGGAACGGCACTACCACCTTGGCTGCGTTACGCGCCATTTCAGTGAACTGGTCGTCGTTTGCAGCACGGTAGCTGCCGTAAAAGCTGCAGTCTTTGCTGGTGCGTGGGGTGATCAAGTTGCTGTCTTTCATCGCAGGTACTCCTGTAGGTTGCACACGGTGGTTGCTGAAAGGGTTTTGAATGCACGCTCTTCGCCGGTCCACTTGCCGAATACAAAACCTGCCATCAGGCAAGTTGCCGCCGTGGCCAGCACAAGGCTGATAACCATCGAGTCGGTGTGACTTGGTTTCTCGTGATCATTCATTCGAATGAAAACGGGACACAGGTCGCCCTGTTCGCAGCTCTGGTTGCACGGCGGGCATTTTTTGGAATCAGCCATTGATCGCCTCCAGCTCGATATTCTTGCGAGCGATTTCCTCAATGCGTGCCTCGACCTTGGCCAAGCTGCGAGTGTCCTTGGTGTACTTGATTGCCTGGCGGCGACCCATCTGCTTGACCAGGTGGCGACGCTTCTTGCGCTCGGGTGTGGCGTGGTGCTGTTTGAAATCGAACATCATGCGGCGCAGGGCGTCTGTCATTGGATTAACCATTTGCCTTCTCCTGAACTGTTGCGGGGGTGTGGTGGCAATCTTTTGGCATGAACTGCAGCCAGATATCACCGGTGGGATCAATACGACGCTGCAACTGGCGAAGCTCGCAAAGGCGGGTTTGTGTCCGCTTCACATGGTTCCAGTCGTCGGAGTACTCGTAGTTCCAATCGAAACTGCGCAGCTCGCGCATGTAGCGCTGCAGCTCTGCTTGATCGACTGGGTTGGGATTGGCTGCGGGCATTTTTTCCTCACATCGGTTGGTGTGAGGTTGAATATACGAAAGCGTATTAAATATGTCAATACGTATTCGTATATTTTTGAGTTTACAAGGTGAGCCCCCTAATTTTGGTGGTGCGCTTAACTTTTGGTCGTGACACTAAAGTAGGTGCGCGTACCAGGCGAGTTCTGACACAAAGTGTTGATCACTAACCATTTAAGGGGTGTGAAACCACCTGGATGGGGGGCATATTTGGAATACCGCAATAGGACTTGAATTCGGTTTCGTCAAATGATCTTGAAAACTCAAGAAAATTGTTTTGAGGGGACAAGAACACTGTTGATCTTGGTCGTGGTTTGAATTATGCTGTTTACACCACACAAGAAGGGTGCGAACCCACAATAATTATGGGTGGAGGCTAAGCTTTCAAACCAACTGGAGACAACAATGAGTGTTAACGAGTGGGATACCGCAGGGTGCCATCATTACACTGAATGCGGACTGGAGAATGTCTACTTGAGAAACGGGTACAGAAAGGTAGAACACAACGGAAGTATTGTTGTAGTGGTCGAGGACCCTATTGGGCTGCACCAGGCCATCGGCAAACGAATCTGCGGGCAACGGTTTATTTCAGGCGATGAGTTCAAGTTTTTGCGCAATGAAATGCGCATGTCTCAGAGCCGCTTGGGTGCTGTGCTTGGTGTTTCTGAAAACATGGTTTCACTTTGGGAACGTCGTTCGGCAATTCCTAAGCAGGCCGTGGCCATGTTGAAGGCAATGTATTCCGAGCACATTAAGGTGAGTTACAAAATTACTGCCTTGCTCGATGTTGTGTCTAAAGAGTCCGCTAACGAATTGATGTTTGGTGAATACCAACAGGAATGGAGTGTTGCAATGGCAGCATAAGACGAAAAAAAGCCAAGGGCGGTAACCCTTGGCCATTTTCCTGCCTGACTGGGGATGACCCCACTCAGTCAATGACAAGCAAAGTAGCTCATCGACTCGCAATCGCAGTGTACTTTGTAAAGTTGTTCCACGGCAAGGGGTCAGTTCTATAGGAGGATGCCACATGGGCATTCAAAGAGAACTGTTTGAGCCCGACCTTGATGACTTCATCATCATTTGTCGCCCATGGATCACGCTGCGTAACGGCAAGCGTCTTTACGCCTGGCAGGTGGGCAAAAAAGCCTTCTGCTTTAAGGCCAAAAGGAGATAAGTAGCAAGACAGACCCCCACCCAAATGGGTGGGGGTTTTTTGTTACTTTTCGATCACAAAACTATTTTTGGTATCTGGTTCAGGTTTTTTGGAGAACGAACCGGGGGAGCCAAAGTTAAAAGTACCTGAGGAGGTACTTGGTTTTTCTACTGCTGCTCTAATTGCCTCGACATCTTTAGAAAGTGCCCTCTGTGAATCTGCCAGAGTTTTCTGGCTTTCAGATAAAGCTTTGATGTCATCTTTGAGTGGATCGGAGACAATTTGTGAGGCAGACAACAATATTTGCTGGCTGGAATAATACGAGCCTGCCATCGCTGCTAAGGCAGTTAGGCCAATTGCCAACGCGCTTGTCCAGAGGTGCGTCTTAAGGTTCTCCGCCTTCTTCGCTGTTTCAGCGGATTGCTGAGCAAGTATCAAGAACTTGTCGTCATGCAAAGCCTGCTTTCCCAGAAACGCATCTAGTTTTTGGTCAAAGAGCTTATCCTTGTGCTCCATTTCTTTTTGAAGCAGTGCAAACTTCGCATCCAATTCTTCACGTGTAATTTGGGTCATTTTTTCGCCATTTGGTGGCAGCTCATCGCCACCGTCACCCCCTGATTTATAGGGCTGCTTGGTTTGAATGTCAATCGCTGCCACGATTTATATCCTCCAGGATCATGATCGCAGCATACTGTCGTATATAACTGCAATTCTTACAGATGAGTAAGCAGACCGGCACCGTGGGTGAGGGGATTCTCACCGCTCCATCATGTAACGACACGGGGATTTCAGTCAAACCTTCCTTTTGAGGGTCGGGCGAAAACCATTCACCATGACCGCATGATTCACATTTCAATGAAATCTTTTTCTTTGTCAGGTAACGAACAATGTCATCGCCAGCCAACGTTTTGAGTGCTTTTTTCATGAATTACCACTTACAAATCTTGCGCAACGGTCCAATACTTTCCTTCAAACCACTGACGGTGAAGCTAGTAACTACCTGGGAAGCATTGAAAGGTACAAACTGCAAAAGCATTTCTTCGGCCTCCATGATTTGTTTAAGCAGGGAAATCGGCCTTCGAACGAATAATGATTTATTGTCCGTGGACTTATCCGCGACCAGCTTGAAGGGTTTGTTTTTATCCAGGCGTAGCGTAATAGTCGAAGCGTTAAAATTTCCGGTCTCAACTGATGTTTGCATGCCAAGGCTGAAATACAAATCCGTTTTGTTGCTAAGGCATCGAATCAAAAGTGACGGAGTCTCGCTGGACAACCATCCCTTAACTTCATTGTTTGCCTTCAAGCTCAAAAGAACTGTCGAGCTGTCATCCATGGGGTTAACTTTTTGAGCTCCGATCCATTTGCCCTTAGTTTCTAGACGTATGGTGTCGGCAAACGATATCGTGCAAAAAAACCCTGTTGCGACAATCATGGTCCTTAGAAATAACTTTGATTTCCAGCTTTCCATTCCCAGTTCCCCCAGATCCACCAACTGTTTATTTATTCAATCTGTACACGGTAGCAACATTTATAAGGCGCGACCATTCCATGCCCACACAACACGCCCGTGCACTCGGATCTCATGATCTCCGTTCAAAATGTCCACGGTTTTAACGGTTGGGTTGTCACTACTCACTTCAAAAGTCCCGTCCATCCTCTGGCGAACTCGCTTGATGAACAAGCGCTCATGGGCACTGAGTACATAAACCCCATCGATGTCAGTCTTGGTTTTTGAAATATCAACCAGCAGCATGTCGCCATCACTGAAAGTGGGGTGCATGCTGTCTCCAGCGCCAGTAATTACCCGGAGGTTTTGTGGTTTTGCTTTGACGTTCTGTTCAAGCCAAGTTTTACTAACTGGTAGCACATCAATAATCTGGTCTCCGTCATATGTCAGAGATTCTCCAGTACCCATGGAGGGTACAGCTGCTAACTTTGGAACTTGAACTATTCCCGAATTGGCCTCAGTAAGTGGTGACTTAACCTGAATGAAATAGTTTTTCTCTTTGCCTTCAGTGTCGGTTGTTGAATAAACAAAATCGACTCTGTCTGTATCGCGTAAAGATGAAACAGAAAAATTCAACGCAGCGGCAATCTTTTCAAGAGTCTTGGTGCGAGGGTCGCCGTGGCTACCGTTAACTATTCGGCTGATGGTTGGCTGAGGCACGCCTGATTTTTCAGCCAAGGCATTGGCCGTCAGGTTTTGCTCTTCCATTATTTGTTTTAAGCGGTCGCCGATTTTCATAGCAGGAAAATACGCTGGCGTATTGCTTGCGTCAAACACGAAGGCGTATTAGCATATATACGTTTTCGTATGACCATGAGACAAATGAACATCAACCAGCTACTCCAGGAAATTTACGCTACTGGGTTGACCGATGAGGAGATTGGTTCTCGTATCGGCACTTCGCAGTCGATCGTTTTCCGTTTGCGGACAGGTGTGCACAAAAGCACAAGTTTTGAGCGTGGTAATCGAATTCAGCAATTGCATGCCAAGCTTGTCGGTAAAGACGAAGCGCCACAATTCAAAGAGGCCGCTCATGGGTAAGAACCGGTACATGAAGCGGTTTGTACCGGCTCTTTCTGAAACCGTGAAAGTATCTTTCGAACGGGGAGGTCGGATAGTTGCAAACAAAGGCGTGGAGCTTGAACCGACCAAATTCAGTCGTCTAAATTTTGAATCCTTTGTCTCACAGATTCGAAAAATCTTTCGAGGGAGAGGTTTGTGAGCATTAATCCTTCGTTCACCTGCTCCTCGGTCATTGGTTCCAGCTTTACAGGCTTGGCTTGTATTGATGCCAATGCAATTCCTTCCAAAGTTTCTGTCTCGTCTTTGAATGCATTCGTGTACAGGATTTCGAGCAAAAAGCGATGCACAGACTGTTCCGCTTTTATCCGCACTATGTCCTCTCTGAAGTCTGCTGCGGCCAGGTTGATCTGGTCTGTCACAACAGAAATCAGTCGATTCAAGAAATCGTCGTTTTCCATGAGTAGCTCCTGTAAGTGCCAATTGCGGGTTGGGGAATTCGCAGTATGCCATGGGGCTGCTCACCTTATTTTTTTTGGCCAAAGCCGGTTGTCGTTGAGGCCATTGTCTTTTTTTTCCCTTTTTCAGGCTTTCCGAACGTTTCCGAATTGCCCAACTATTTTTCGGAAGGGGTGACCTATGCAAGTTGAAATGCCGTTTTTTGAGTGCGCAGAGGATGCATTGAAATCCGCTGTACAAGCCCTTGGAGGGGCAAAAGTGGTCGGGCCCATGCTGTGGCCGGACAAGTCTGTGGACTCGGCTGCTCGCCAGTTACTTGATTGCTTGAACACATCCCGGTCTGAAAAGCTCGATGTGTCCCAGGTGATCCTGGTGTTTACCAAGGCCCGAAGCGCTGGCCATCACGTGCCGTTCATGTGGTTTGCCCAGGAAGTGGGGTATGAGGCCAAGCCAGTGACCAAAGAAGAGGAGGTTGATCGCCTTACCTTTGTGATTGAGAACTCGACCAAGCAGCTGGAGGCGGCTCTGAATCACCTTTCAAGACTGAAGGTGGGGGCAGCCTGATGGCAAATGAATGGCTTCGGCTCTGGCATGACATGCCTACCGACCCCAAGTGGCGCACCATCGCCCGTCATTCAAAGCAGCCAATTTCGCTTGTTCAAGCAGTTTATTTGCACCTGCTTGTCGATGCGTCACGAAATGTCACGCGAGGTCACGTGACTGTCACGAACGAAGATTTAGCGAGTGCACTTGACTGTGACGAAGAGCAAATTTCCGCGATTTTGGACGCGATGGAAGGTCGTGTAATACAAGAAAAATATCTCAGCGGTTGGGATTCGAGGCAACCAAAAAAAGAGGATTCTGGAAACGAGCAAACTGGCGCAAAGTCAGCAGCAGAGCGGAAAGCAGAAGAAAGGGCAAGGAAGAAAGCCCTTGCTGAACAATTAGCAAAGTCACAAGAAGTCACGGAAAGTCACGACTTGTCACGAAATGTCACGACAGATAAAGATAAAGATAAAGAAGAAGATAAAGAAAAAGATAAAAACACACACACAGGGGAGCCACGCGTTGCAGGGGCTGTGTGTGTCGCCCTTCGTTCCGAAGGCATGGCTCAAGTCAACCCATCACACCCGGAGCTTCTTGCCTTGCTTGACCAGGGGGCAAGGATTGAGGACTTCATCAGCGCTGGGCGAATCGCCAAGGAGCGAAACAAAGGCTTTGCCTACGTGCTGGGCATCGTCAAAGGCCAGCTGGCAGATGCCAAGCGCATGGCCGAGGAAGCAGCCAACGCGACACCGACAACGCCACGAAAGGCCAAAGAACCGGCTTGGTGGATCTCAGAACAATCGATCAACGCCAAAGCAGCATCGCTTGGGCTTAGAGCCCGACCAGGCGAAGACATGGCCAACTTCAAGGCCCGAATCGAAGAAGCAATCCGGAAATCTCAAGGTGGGGAAGCAGCATGAAACGCAACAACGCATATCGCGATGCATCGAAGCAGGTCGTCACCGGTGGTGAAGACGAAAGCAACCACATCCCAAACCCCGGGCAGTGTCGCGTATTTGGCTGCCCATTGCCTGGCGTTTACGCCGAAACCAACGGCTCAACCTGGTTCTGTGCTTGCCATGACGGAATCCGGGGAAGTGAGTGGCACACCGTGACCACGCGAGTTCGAAATCGAATTGGTGCGTTCGAGGCCTGTTTCAAGGTCATGACCTCACCGCCGATCCTGTCGAACTGGGTACCTCGTGCTCAGGCATTCATTGAACGGCATGGGCTTGAACACCTGGTGCATGACGGACTGGGTGGTTTGTCATTCACCAGGCATGACGGCCAACCAGTCAATGCAGGCAGATTTTTCCGGCAGCTGCACATGGCCCTTGTCGCTGAATGCCGCAAAGACCTACTTTCGAAAACAGAAATCGTTGCCAAGTCAGGGGCCAAATCGGGCTTGATCGACATTGGCGACCTGATCGGATAAGCAGCATGCCAAGCGGATTGAGATTCAGCGAAGAAGAGTTCCAGGCATTGCGTACCAGGTTGGCTGCGCAGAACGCGCCCAAAGCTGCGCCGGCAAAGCCCTCGAAATACGGCAGCAAAAAGGTCGTGGATTCAGCAGGGCGCAAGTTCGACAGCAAGCGCGAGCAAAAGCGTTTTGTTGAGCTTTCTCACCTGCAGGCTGCTGGCCACATCAGCAACCTCAAAACCCAAGTGCGTTTTGAGCTGGTACCGAAGCAGGAAAAGCCCGGTGGTGGATGTGAACGGCCCGTGCACTACGTGGCCGATTTCGTTTACACCACACGCAATGGCCACCAGGTGGTTGAAGACACCAAGGGATTTAGAACACCCGATTACGTCATAAAACGAAAATTAATGCTGAGTGTTCACGGCATCCAGATTCAGGAGGTTTGATGTCAGAAGTTTACGAGGAAGCGTTATTCCGCTGCACCCACGATGCACTGGTGTTCGCATTCAACTATCAAGGCCAGCAGTCACCAGGCTCTGCCATGCTTAAGGCCATGGTCGGGCCAACTGGTACCGGCAAGGGTTTGTCAGGTGTTGATGGTGCTGCACAGGCTGGGTTCATCATGGCTGTGGTTGAGCGCTTGCCCAGGGAATCTCGCAACATCATCACCGCACGCTTTGGTAACGTTCAGCATGACTGCCCATGCTGTGGCCAACCAACTGCAGGGGAAAACTGGCGCCACGCAGTAAACAATCTCTCGCTGTGCGATGAGCTTCGAGACCTTCCACGCAACGCACGCTTGGCTGCCATACAGCGCGCAATGAACCTTCGACACTGCGATGTATCCACCTTGTCCAAAGACTTTGGATTGAGTGAGCGTACCCTGCGACATAAGATCAAACAGGTCAAGGAAAGGCTGTTTAAGATCGAGCGCAAGACCCTGATACAGCTCGATTCACTGTTCTCTGCAGTAGGCCTGATACCCGCGCCAGATAAGGCTCAGTAAAAATAGTTGTTGACTCGTTGCCGAAACACGGCAAAAATAGGCCCTATCTAGATATTCTCCAAAAGCTCCGCCCAAGAAATTGGCCGGGGCTTTTTTGTTGGTTGTCTCCTCCTCCTTTGACGTACTGAATGGGGATTTGGCCTCGCCTTGTGCGGGGCTTTTTTATGCCATGAACGCACAGAACCAAAGCATGAAAGAAGAAATCGTGACAGCGACTGCCAAGGCAGCTCCACCGCTTGCCGTGTCTGGCCTGACCATTTCAGGTGTCACGCTTCAGGACTGGGTGTATATCGCAACGCTGGTGTACCTGGCGTTTCAGATCTTTGTGATCGTTCGCGACAAGATCGTGAACTACCGATCCAAAGGCGCAGCCCGTGGTCAAGACACTGACGCCCAGGGTTAAGACCCTGACAGCCAAGGTGCAATCGCTCAGTCGAACCAAGCGCATCACTGGCACCACGTTGCAGAACATCCGCAAGAAACACTTCATGGCCAACCCGCTGTGTGTTGAATGCGAGAAGCAGGGCATCACTTCCTTGGCTGTTGAACTGGATCACATCGTTGAGCTGGCCGATGGCGGGGCTGAGAGTGATGCAAACCGGCAAGGCTTGTGCAGTGATTGCCACAAGGCCAAGAGTGCAGCACAGGCCCGATTGAGGCGGTCTGGTTAAGTTTTAAACAGGGGAGGGCGGGTAAAAAGTCCAAGCAAGCCGCTGGACGTAAACCGCATCTGACCCCACGCAGAGATTAAATCCCCCTTTTTCAAATCGAGAATCAAATGGCAGGAGTCAAAGGTCGCAGTGGCGGGCCTCGACCTGGTGCTGGTCGAAAGCCGAAAGTGAAGGCTGCCGGCACTGGTGCATCCACTGATTCTCAAGTCGAAAAGGAAATTGAGGCCAGCGCCGAGGTGCCTGGTGTTGAAGATCAGAAGCCTTTGGAGTTCTTGAAGTCGGTTTACACCAATGCGGCGGTACCGCTCAACCACCGGGTGCGCGCAGCGATCGCAGCTGCCCAGTACGAACACTTCAAACGCGGTGATGGTGGCAAAAAGGATGGGGACAAGGAAAAGGCCAACAAAGCATCGGGCGGCAAGTACTCACCAATGGGCGCACCCCGCCTTGCGGCAAAAAACGGTAAGCCGCTGTGATACCTGGTTGGACCACAGCCTGCCCGGATTGGGAAGAACGGATTGTCAAAGGGCAGTCGATTATCCCAGCTCCTATCTTCGATGCCCAGGCTGAACATGCGCTGAACATTTTCAAGTCGCTGCGCGTGACGGACTTACCCGGTAAGCCAACCTTCGGCGAATGTTCAGACCAGTGGGTGTTCGATTACGTGGGTGCGATCTTCGGTGCCTACGATGCAGACACAGGCAGCCAGTTGATTCGAGAGTTCCTGCTGTTGATCAGCAAGAAGAACACGAAGTCGACCATTGCGGCCGGCATCATGCTCACCGCCTTGATCATCTGCTGGCGCGAAGAAGAAGAACACCTGATTCTGGCACCGACCAAAGAGGTCGCGGACAACAGTTACAAACCCGCCGCCGGCATGGTGAGGGCTGACGAGGAGTTGTCTGACCTGTTTCACATACAGGACCACCTCAGAACAATCTCGCATCGCAAGACACTATCCAGCCTGAAGGTTGTGGCTGCGGACAGTGAAACGGTTTCAGGTAAGAAATCGGGCCGCATTCTGGTGGATGAGCTTTGGCTGTTCGGCAAACGGGCCAATGCGGAATCCATGTTCATGGAAGCACTTGGAGGCCAGGTGTCACGAGAGGAAGGCTGGGTCATTTGGTTGACCACGCAGAGCGATGATCCTCCAGCTGGTGTTTTCAAGGAAAAGCTGCAGTACTTCCGCGATGTGCGGGACGGGAAAATTATTGATCCCAAGTCGCTTGGTGTGCTGTATGAGTTTCCGCACAAGATGATCAAGGCCAAGTCCTATATGGACCCAGCCAACTTCTTTATGACCAACCCAAACATTGGGCGATCGGTCAGCCAGCAGTGGTTAGAAGACAACCTGATCAAGTATCAGCACAAAACAGACGGCACCCTGCAGCAGTTCTTGGCCAAACACCTGAACGTGGAGATCGGCTTGAACATGCGGTCTGACCGCTGGGCTGGTGCGCAGTTTTGGGAGCAGCAAGCCGATAGCACTCTGACCCTTGATGAGCTGATCCAGCGCTGTGAAGTCATTGATATCGGTATCGATGGCGGTGGCCTTGATGATTTGTTGGGCCTTGCTGTCATGGGCAGGGAAGGAGGGACCGGCAAATGGCTGCTTTGGAATCGAGCATGGGCCCACCCCACAGTACTTGAACGCCGAAAGCAGGAAGCACCACGCTTCATGGACTTTGAGCAGGAAGGCGACCTCGTGCTGGTTGAACAGATTGGCGATGACGTCCAGGAAGTGGCTGAAATTGTCAGCCTGGTGTACGAAGCCGGGCTGCTGGACAAAATTGGTGTCGACCCGCATGGCCTGGGTGGAATTCTGGAGGCTATTGAGGTAAAGGAAATTCCCCAAGACAAGGTTGTGGGTATCTCCCAGGGTTGGAAATTGAACGGCGCCATTAAAACCGCTGAGCGCAAGCTGGCGGGCGGTGAGTTGATTCACGCCGGGCAGCCAATGATGAACTGGTGTGTGGGTAACGCAAAGACAGTTCCGGTGGGTAACGCCATCACGATCACAAAACAGGCCAGTGGCAGCGCAAAGATCGACCCCCTGATGGCCACATTTAACGCAGTTTCTCTCTTGATGTTGAACCCCGAGGCCATGGGCCGTTGGGATGAATTCCTCTCAGACCCCATAGTTATTCGATAGTAAGGCCCACATGGCAACTTTTTACCATTCGCTTCGCACTTGGTTTGGTGGCATTGGTGCGACCGGGCAAAACAAGGGTGTTCAGCGTACTGAGCCCTCTATATCGGTCCACGAAGGCAACAAGGACTATGGCATTGAGGGTGCTTTGCAAGTGTCCACTGTGTGGGCCTGCGTTGAATTCATCGTGGACAACCTGGCTTCACTGCCTTACTTCGTTTACGAGCGCGCCAAGGATGCGAACGGCAACAAGGTTCCAGCGCGCGACACTTTGCTGTGGAAAATACTGCACGAAACCCCAAACCGGATTCACACCCCGATGGAGTTTTGGCAGTTCATGGTGTTGAACTTCGTGTTCCGAGGCAATGCCTACGCCCGACTTGTCAGAGACTCAGCCGGCGAGGTCATTGAAATGTGGCCGCTGGCCTCCGACCAGGTCGAGGTTGAGGTACTGGCCGACAAGTCGGTGATTTACAAGTACTACTACGACGGCAAGATAGCTATCTACTCCTCGGAAAGTATTTTTCACTGGCGCGACAAGGGCAACGGCGTCGTGGGAATGTCCCGCCTGGATTACATGCGCTCAAGCGTGGGTGTGGCCATTGATGCGCAAAACCACTTGCGCAAAACCTACAACAAGTCGGGCAAGCGGCCTGGTGTGTTCATGGTCGACAAGCTGCTTAACAAGGCGCAGCGCAACTCCATTCGCGAAAACTACAAAGACCTGGTGGAAGGCGACGACACGCAGCTGCATGTGCTTGAGGCCAACGCGAAGTTTGAGCCCTTGGGCCTTTCTCCCCAGGATTTGCAGATTCTGGAAACCCGTCGATTTTCGGTTGAGGATTTGGCCCGTTGGTTTGGCGTTTCGGGCGTGGTGATCAACGACACCAGCAAGGCCACCACCTGGGGCACTGGCATTGGCCAGATTATCGAGGGCATCTACAAGTTTCGCTTGCGGCCCATGCTGGTCAGCCTTGAACAGGCCTTACACCAACGTGTTTACACACCCAAACAGCGCATTTCCTACTGCGGCGAGTTCTCGCTGGAAGCACTTCTGCGCGGCAGCTACATGGAACGACTCGAGGCGGGTGCCAAAGGCGTTCAAAACGGTCTGGTGAAACGAAGCGAATGGCGTCAGTTGGAGAACCTGCCACCTGAAAAGGATGCCGATGTTCTCACCGCTCAAAGCAACCTGGTTCCACTGGGCATGCTCGGAAAAGTAAAACCTACAGGAGGTTCCCAAGATGGAAACCAAAGCCCTACAGCTCAGTGATGTTGAGCTGAAGTACTCCAGTTCGTCTGGCAAAGGCCAGTTCAAGGGGTACGCCTCTACCTTCGGTGGTGTCGATTCCTACAACGACATGATCTTGCCGGGTGCCTACAGTGATGTGATCAAAGGCATTAAAGCAGGCACCGTGCGCAAGCCGAAGATGTTCTTCAACCATCGCCGCTGGGAAGTTCCGATCGGCAAGTGGATGGATATGGGGGAAGACGACAAGGGTTTGATCACCGATGGTGAATTGACTCCCAGGAACCCACAAGCCGACACCATTAAGGCCGGTATGGAGCACGAAACCATCGACGGTTTGAGCATTGGCTACGCATTGATGAAGGGCGATTACGAATTCAAGTACGACGAAGCCCTCGACAGAACAATCCGCGTGATCAAGCGCATTGCGAAGCTGGATGAAATCTCGGTTGTATCGTTCCCCGCCGATGATCCCGCCCGAATCGATCTTGAAAGCGTCAAAAGCTCGCTCGAGCTGATCACCAATATTCGTGAATTTGAAGAGTTCCTGCGAGAGGCAGCGGGCTTTTCGAAAGGTTTGGCAACGGCCACGGCAGGCCATGCCAAGCGAATTTTTTCCCAGAGAGAGTCTGGTGAGCCACTTGTATTGCCGAACGAACTTCAGCGCCAAATCGCTGAAAACCTCAAATCTGCTCGAACTCTCTAAAGGAGAAAAACATGTCTGCAGAAAACATTGCTGAAATCAAAGCCCTTGCGGAAACGCAAGGCAAGTTGCTCGACACCACCAAGGAACTGAAAACCTGGATGGAGAAAGCCAACGGTGAGATCGAAACCTCCAAGAAAATGGAGACTGAGACCAAAGCCGCTTTGGAAAAAATCTCGGCCAAGGCCACTGAGCTGACCGACAAATGCCTGGAACTGGAGCGCAAGCTCAGTGATGGCTTTGAAAAGCACAGCTCAATCAAAGAATCGCTGGGTGCCCAGTTCATCAAAAATGAAGAGATCAAGCGCGTTGCAAGCCGCGATCAGAATTCATACAAGATGAATGTTGAGTCTTCCCTGATCGACACCATGGAGTACAAGGCTGCGATCATCAACGCACAGGGTCAGAACCAGCCTTTGGTTCCTGATATGCGCGTTCCAGGCTTCATCATGAACCCAAACCGCATTTTCACCATTCGTGATTTGATGCCGGTTGGCCGCACGTCTTCCAACATGGTGCAGTACACCCGCGAGCTGGTTTACACCAACAATGCTGGCCCGCAGTACGCCAGCCCAGCACGTGAAAACGTGACCAAGAATGAGTCTGGCATCACTTTCGAGCTGGACAACGCCGAAGTGGTGACCTTGGCTCACTGGATTCCGCTTTCTCGCCAGGTGTTGGATGACTCCCCCATGCTGCAAAGCTACGTGGACGGTCGCCTGATGTATGGCTTGAAGCTGGAGGAAGAAGATCAGCTGTTGAACGGCAACGGTGTGACCGGGAACATGAGCGGCATTTTGAACACTGGCAACTACGTGGATTACAACCGCAGTGCAACCGGCGATACCAAGCTGGACACTCTGCGCAAATCCATCACTCAGGCTTTCTTGTCTGAGTACCCAGTGGACACCATTGTGATGAACCACGAAGACTGGGAAGAAATCGAGCTGACCAAGGGTACTGACGGTCACTACATTTTCGTGAACCCAGTTCTGGGTGCTGGCCCTCAAATTTGGGGTCGCCGTGTGGTGCCTACCAACTCCATCGCAGCAGGTACCTTCTTGACAGGTGCTTTCACCATGGGCGCCCAGATTTGGGATCGTATGGATGCATCCATCAAGATCAGCTACGAAGACCGTGACAACTTTGTGAAGAACATGGCCACTTTGCTGGCTGAAGAGCGTCTTGCACTGACCGTGTACCGCCCTGCAGCTTTCGTTGTTGGCGCATTCTGATCAACTTACTAGGGAAGGGGGTGGAAACACCCCCTTTGTACATCATGGATAAAGTTGAAGTTATTGCCCAGGCCCATTTCATGGACACCAATATCGGTGCCGTGAGCCGTAAGCAGCGCTTGTTTTTGACACCCGAGAATGCAGCGCGTTTGGCTGAACGAAAGCTGGTTCGTTATGTGGACCCTCAACCGGCGGTGGCCACCGTTCCAGCATCGACCGTACCGCCGGGCGATGGTGGGGGCGAACCGTCTGCATCATTGCCAGCGGACCCAGCCTCACAGACAGAGACTGCGAACTTGTCGCCGGAACCGGATGGCCAACAATTGCCATCAACGACACCTGGAGAAAAGCAGGATTCGCAGAAATCCTCTACGCCTGCGACTACGCCTGGTGGAAAGTCCACCGGCAAGCAGTCAAAGGGCAATTCCAAGGGGAATGCTGGACCCAAGACCACCGCGCAAGCAAAGACTTCGGCATAAACCGAATTGGCAGTGAAAACAAGAAAGGCCTGGGGCGACATGGTTGCATCCATCAAGGTGGAAGCAGCGGTTACCAGGCCATCAACCTTGCATGGCTTTGGGGGGCCGAAAACATTGTGCTGCTTGGCTTTGATTGTAAAAAAGCAGCCGATGGCAAAGCCCACTGGTTTGGCCAACATGGCCCCGAGTTGTGCCAGAAACAACCCTTTGATTATTGGTTGCAGTTAATGCCTATATTGGCCCGGGATTTGCGGCAAGAAGGCACCACTGTGATCAATGCAAGTCGAGACACAGCGCTGCAGTGTTTCGAGCGCATGCCACTGGAGCAAGCGATTGATGCTTTCCGACCTACCGAATGATCACCAGCTCAGCGACCTGAACAAAGCGCTGAGCTTTGTGAAGGTGTTCAACGTGGCTGTGGATATTGGCGCGCACCGCGGCATTTTGACCTCAGTGTTGTGCGACCAGTTCGAGTGTGTTCATTCTTTCGAGCCCACTGACCTGGCACACAAGATTGACCAGCGCGCCCTGGTACACAAAATGGCTTTGGGCCCCAATGAGGGCTTTTGCGCCATGCAGCCAGGCAAAACGAACAGCGGTCAAACCTACGTGGTAAGCGGAGACGATACCCGCATGAACACCTTGGACTCGTTTGGGTTGAAGCCCAGCTTCATCAAGATCGATGTCGAGGGTTATGAGGTGCCCGTATTGCATGGAGCGCGCGAGACGATCATGCGCAGCCGACCGGTGATCATGTTTGAAGACAACGGCTTGTGTGAACGATACGGGTACCAAATCAACGATTGCGGCATATTGCTGCGCACCTGGGGCATGAAAGAAGTTGCAGTGCTGTCCAAATGGCAGCGTGGCGCGGACTACGTGTATGCATTCTAAGGTTGTTTGTGTGTTTCGAAGCGGCGGTGATTATCGCCCCGAGCACGTGCAGCGCTTGCAGGCGATGGTGCACCGCTTCGTAGGCTCCAAACACGAGTTTGTTTGCCTCTCAGACCAGCCGATTCGAGGCGTACCAACTGAGCCCATGCGGCGGAACTGGCCCGGGTGGTGGGCAAAACTGGAGCTTTTTGAGCATTTTCAAAAGGCGTTTTACCTGGACTTGGACACCACTTTGTTGGCCAATATTGATGATGTGGTGGGCTACCGACATGTATTTACCATGCTGCGGGATTTGGGCAAACCCAACGTACCTGCCAGCGGTGTGATGGCTTGGGATGGTGATTTCTCTGGTATTGCCGAGACATTTGCCGAGGATGTTGAGGCCAACATCAAGGCTTGCTCGAGCGCCAATCGCTGGGGTGACCAGGGCTTTATTGCCCAGCACATCAACCCCGAGTTTTTACAAGATCTGTTTCCTGGTGCAGTGGCCAGCTACAAGTGGCAGGTGTTGCGCCATGGTTTAAAGCCCGAGCACCGCATTGTGTGTTTTCACGGCAAGCCAAGGCCCTGGGAAGTCAAAGAATTGGACGTGATTCATGGTTAAACAAATTACCAAGGCCGAGCCCGCCGAAGAACAGGTGAGCATTGAAGTGGCGCGCCTGCACCTTCGCCTGGATGAGGAGCTTGAGGGATCACCTGCTGGCCACCCTGACGATGAATTGATCGGAATCCTGATTGCTGCAGCCCGGGAACAGGCAGAAAGCTACACCGGGTTGAGCGTTGTGAATCGCGAGCATGTGTTGACCATTGATCGTTTCAAGGGCAGCTATATCGAGCTGGAAGTGTGGCCAGTGACTGCCATTACAGAGGTGACCTACTTTGATTCCGACGGCGTGGAACAGGTCTGGGCAACTGACCAGTACCGACTGGACAATGCCAGCCGACCAGCACGGCTATACCCGGGCGATGAAGGTTGGCCAACCACCAAAATGCGCGAGAACGCTGTGAAGGTGACCTTTGATGCGGGTTTTACAGTGGGCAGCCCGAATACCTTGCCAATGCCCAAAGTTCTGCTGCAGGCCATGCTGTTGATCATTGGGCACCTTTATGAAAACCGGCAAGACGTGATCCACACCAACCGCACTGGCGGGCAGCTTGAGTTACCAATGGGCTCTATTTTCCTGATGACTCCACACCGAATCGACATGGGGCTTTGACATGAAGAAAAAATTAATGCTATCGAGTGAATTTTGTGACCTTTTCAGGGATGTATTTCAGTTTCCAGAAAACATGACCTCTTTTTGTATAACTGGTGAGGTCGGCGGAATAGTTTCCATGGAGTGTGAGGTTTACCTTCTAGTTAATGAAGGTGAGGTTTCAAAAGTGGCGACAGAAATCAAACGATACGAGATCGTTGAAAAATGATCGAAATTGGCCGATTGAACCGACGCATCAGTGTGGAGGCGCTGAGTGATGCCCAGGATATTTACGGGCAAGACACTGGCGACTGGGCCGCGGTTTGCCGGGTATGGGCAAACATCAAGCCAGTAAGCACACGAGAACGCGTGCAGGCCATGGCCATGACCGGGAATATCACGCACACCATCGCAATTCGGTACCGGGCAAGCCTTGCCGACCCCAAAACGGTAGCCGCCATGCGCATCAAGTATGGAAACCGGATTTTCAACATTAAAGGCTGCAGGGATCACGAAGAGGGTCACCGGTTCCTGATTTTGGATTGCATCGAGGGTTCAATCGATGGCAAATGAAATCAAGATTGAGGGTTTGGCCCAGCTAAATAGAATGCTTCAGCAGCTTCCCGCGAATATTGAACGCAATATCTTGCGCGGCGGTTTGCGTGCAGGACAAAAGGTATTCCAGCAGCTCGCTATTGCCAACATTTCTCCTGCCATGGATGACTTGCGGCGTAGCTTAAAGATCAAAACCAGTGGTCGTAAAGGCGTGGCCAGTGCAGTTCTATCCGCTGGCGATCGATACGCCTATTACGCCCATTGGGTGGAATACGGCACCGCGTCTTATTACGAAGGCACAGGCCGCACGGTGGGTGCGCCTTACCCAATCCGATCACGTCGCAAAAAGTCCTTAAAAATGGGTGAGCGAAATTTTGCGTCGGTTGTTCACCCAGGGGTGAAACCAATGCCTTACATGCGACCCGCGGCAGATGATGGAATGGAGAAAGCTTTGTTGGCCATGCGTGATTACATGAAAAATCGGATCGAGAAAGAAGCCATGAAGGTGCAGCGTTGACCCCTGAATTGTTGATTGGTACCTGGCTAAATGATTCCAGTATTACTGCGTTGATTGGTAACCGTAAGGCCTTGGGCCGGCTGAAGCAGGGGACAACTTATCCTGCGCTGGTTTATCAAATTGTTCGAGGTAAGCCACAGCCAAAGGTCGATTACTCGAGCAAACCGCAGTTGGCAAAGTTTCGAGTTCAGTTTAATCCCATGGCCCAGAAGATCGAGGACTTGCAGGCAATCGCTGCTGCTTTACGGGCATTGATGGATTTCAAGCACCAGGTGCTGATTGGTTCAAAAAGGGTGATGAGTTCACGATTGGAGAGCGTTGGTCCAATTGAGCCAGACGACTACGACGCGTCGATCTACACCCAGCCCATTGATTACATCGTTTGGTATTACGAGTGAGCAATCACTTAACCAGTGTCGGCCACCTTCGGGTGGCTTTTTTTATGCCCGCGCCCTGCGGGTTTTTACTTTCTGAGAGGAAAAAATCATGACCGCACAGACCTCCGCAGGGTCAACCTTGCGAATTTCGCTTGTTGCACCTACAACTTTTGACGAATCTGGCTATTCCACTTTGTTCGGTGCTTCGCCCGCAAAACCTTTGGTGGGTGAAATCACTGACTTTGGTGAATTTGGCCGTGAATACAACGAAGTCACTCACAACCCTGTAGCCACCCGTGGCACGCAGAAGTTCAAAGGGTCCTTCAATGAAGGCCAAATGAACCTTCAAATGGCTCTGGACAACAATGATGATGGCCAGATCGACATGAAAACAGCTCTGAACTCTGACGACGACGCTTACTTTGAGTTGACGCTTCAGAACGGTGATGCCTACTACTTTGCAGCCAAGGTCATGATGTTTAAGACAGTGGTTTCCAATGTGGATTCGATCACAAACGCAAGTGCCACCTTGTCACTGACTACCAACAGTGCAGGCGTTGGAATTGTTGAAGTAGCCGCTGTCTAAACCCCCGTTTCGCCAGCAATGGCAACCCAGCACCGACCCTGCGCTTGACCCCACTTTCGCGGTGGGGCGGCGCGGGGCACGGGCATTTTTAACCGCGAGAGGAAACAATCATGAGCGATCAAGAAAATAGCTTTGCACAATATTTTTTAACCGAAGCGAGCGAGGTTGAAATCGACCTGCCAGATGGCGAGCCAATGATGTACGAGGGCAAGAGGGTAAAAGTTCACGTTTATGGCCCTTCGACCGATAAATTTATTCGCGCACAGGAACGCCTACAGCGCGAGGCCACCAAAAATGTAATGGCTGCTGTGGCTAAAGGCAAGAAGAAAGAGGAAGGCGACAAGGATGCAGACGCAAAGTTTTTGAGTGAAATTACAGAGCGTTTTGAGAATTTTCCTTTCCCCGGTGGAGCCGAAGCTATTTACCGCAATCCTGGGCTTAAGTACATCAACAAACAGGTTCAGGACTTTGTTGGTGACATGGGAAACTTCTTCAAGAATGGCGCGAAAACCTGATTTTATGCGCCGAACAGCTGGCGTGGTTTGACTCCACGCCAGAGGGGAAAAAGCAAAGCCGAGGGGAGGAGATCCGTCAACGCGGTGGAACTCCCCTAATGCCCGATATTGGCCCAGAAGGTTATCTCTGGGCAATTTGGTTCAGGGCAGGAAGATTCCAATACGGATATAACGGGCCAGTAGGCTTATCAGCTCAGGAACTTAGTTCGTGGGCGGACAGGTGCTGCGTGCCGCTAAACGCGTGGGAATTCTCAACGATCTTGGATATTTCTAGAGCCTTTTGTACAAAGCTTGCAAATTCGGCTTCTCCAGATGAGCGACCTGTTTATGGGGAACTGGCTGCAGACTTTGACCGTTCCAAATTGGCCAAGAAAATTTCAATCGACATAAAAGCCTTTATCGCTGCGAGTAACAGGAAATGACAACAGTTGCACAACTGACCATTGAGATGGCCGCCAATGTGGCGCGCCTTCAGAGGGATATGGGGCAAGTCACGTCTACGGTGAACGGTGCGATGACCAAAGTCAAAAAGAGCGTTCAAGATGCTACGAACCAGTTCCAGCGTTTTGCTGCCGCCTATTTGTCCATTCGAGGCGCTCAGGGTTTAACTCGAATCGCTGATGAATACACAAAATTTACAGCTCAGTTGAGACTTGCAACCGATAGCCAGAGTCAGTTCACTACTGCGTATCAAAACGTGGTGGCGATCGCGCGATCCAGTCAGTCTGATATCGGTGGCCTTGGTACTTTGTATGCACGAATTACCAATTCGACAAAAGAGCTAGGCGTTTCACAAAACGATGTGGCAAAGATCAGCGAGACAGTGGCTTTATCGTTGCGTGTTTCTGGTGCCACCGCTACCGAATCGGCCTCAGCGATGCTGCAGCTTTCCCAAGCTTTCGGTTCAGGCGTATTACGGGGTGAAGAATTTAATGCCGTGAATGAAGCTGCGCCTGGATTAATGCGTGCCTTGGCTGCGGCGATTGGCGCCCCTGTAGGTGCGCTGCGTGAAATGGCTTCAAATGGCGAGTTAACCGCAGATGTTTTAGCCAGAGCGTTCAAGGATGATCAGTTACTTGCCCAACTCAGGGAGCAAGCCAAACAGGTTAGAACAATAAGCTCGGCCTTTGTTGCTCTTCGAAATGAGTTCACGCTTTACGTCGGTGAATTAGATAGATCGATTGGTGTCAGCAGGGGCTTGTCGGACATTATTTTGGCAATTTCCAGAAATTTCGATTTTTTGGCTCGCGCGGCGGTTGGATTTTTAGCTGTTTATGCTGGTCGGAGAATTTCTCAGCTCGCGTCTGAGTTTGCCACCTTTGCAGCTCAAGTAGTTAATCAGTCGAGGGCCATGGCCGCATCACGCGATGCAGCCATTGCAGAAGCTGCAGCCAAAATGAGTAGCCTTCGTGCAACGCAGTCAGTTATCGTTGCCGCACAGGCCGAAAACGCTGTGAAGCTGGCGTCTGCAAACTCGTCAATCGCAGCTGCAAATGCTCAAATCAAGGCCGCTCAAGCTGTTGGTTCCTATGGAGCGTCATTGCTTGCGGTTCGTCAAGCTGAAGCATTATCGATTGCATCGACAAAAGCCCGTTCGGCGGCATTGGCTGAGCTGGCGATATTGGGTCAACAAGCTGCTAGGGTTAACGCTCAATTGACCGCCTCAACAGCGGCGCTTACAGCAGCACAAAACCTTGGTGTAAACACAGCTGGAATTGCAGCAAGGGCACTTGGTTTTCTTGGTGGACCCATTGGTGCGATCACTACGGTACTTTCGCTCGGGGCCACCGCATGGGCTCTGTGGGGTGGTAAGGCGCGTGAAAATGAGGCCCAAGCTGTATCAGCCGTTAATCAGTCAACGCCCGAAGTTTTGTCTGAAATGGACAAACAGATAAAGGCAATTGAAAGAAGAAATGAACTCGTTCGTCTTGGTGTAAACACCAATGCCACAGCAACCCAAGCTGACAGGCTTTCTGAAATTTCACGTCAGATTAATGAAGTGCAGACTCTGGGGACATTGCAAGGCAAAGCCATTCTAACTATTGAAGGCCGGCAGTCGGTATTGGCAAGCCTCGGTAAGCAGTTTGGTGAGATTACTGCGCAGGTGAATAGAGAGGCTGGCGAGTTGGCCAAGAAAGAAGAGCTTTTGGCCAAAGGTAAGCTTGTTGAGTACATGACCGAGTACGGCACCGCAGGTGAAAAAGCTGCTGAAGCTATTGCCAAAGCCAAGAAGGAACTGGGGGCTCTGTTTACGCCAGAATTAGAAAAACGCATCCTAGAACGATTCGTAAAGCCGCAAAAGGGAATCAGTGCTGAAACCAAAGAAGCTCAAAAGACTGTAGAGGCCCTTGGCAATGCATTGATGGATGCTGAAGCGCAGTCGCGTGGTTTTATAGAATCCCAGTTTGACAATGCGATTTCGGTTAAGCAGCAGGCAGATCAAATTCGAGAGCAAACTGTCGCCCTTGGTTTAAACGAAAAAGAGCTTCGTCGCCTTGAGTTGGCGAAGCTCGATGATCAAATCGCGACTGTGCAGCAGGCCTCAGCAAGGGCAATGCTCGACGGTGGTAATGCGCAATTGCTTGCGGCTTATCAGGAAGAAATCAACGCCCTTCGCGACCTGAAAGCTGCCAAAGAAGGCTACTACGACAAAAAGGCTGTTGTCGACCAGGCGGCCACAGTTCAGGAATCGTTCAACAAGATTTTCGCGGACATATCCACAGGCCTTACCGATGCGCTGATTCGTGGTTTCGACAGCGGTAAGGGTTTGATTGAAAGCTTCTTCGATTACCTGAAAAATTACGCCAAGTCGCTGTTGGTCAAAATCCCGGTGCAGTACATCACCAGTGGCATTGGTGGGTTTTTGGGTGTGGCTGGTGCTGGTACTGCCAACGCAGCTGAAATGGGCGTCTTTGGTGGTTTGGGAGATGCGGCAACCAGCTTCTTGTCCGATCCTATTGGATCAATTCAATCGGCGGTTGGTTTGTTCACAGGCGGTTTGGCTGCCAGCTCGACCACCTTCGCCAATGCGGCAGTAATTGGTGCTGTAAAGCTGGGTGAATTCATCGGTTTGACTGAAGCGGCCACTGGTGCGCTTGCATCTTTTGGAGCGACCGTGGGCGCGGCAGTGCCATATGTGGGTGCTGCCTTGGCAATTGATAACTTGCTTTTTGGCGGCAAGATCACTGGGGCTATCGGAAAGGTTTTGGGATTTGGTGGTGGTGGCGGTCGCAACGCATTTGGTACATTCGACACCCGCACTGGCATGAACGTGGGGACTGAGGCCCGCTTCCGTGGCGAAGCCGATTACGACAGCACAATTGCCACTTTCGGCCAAGCCTTCGAAGCCCAGTACCGTCAAATTGTTGAAACCCTTGGTGGTTTGCCCAATGATATTGCCAGCTACATTCGTGTGAAAACAGATGTGGGCGGCGACAGCCCAAGCGATGCGTACTTCAGTACTTACATCGATGGCCAGTTGGTCGCTGCGCTGGGTCGTGGTGGCATTGGCCGCAGCAGCGAAGAACTGCAGGCCGCGCTTGAGGATTACGCCAAGCGTAACCTGGTAGCAGCCTTGGCCAACAGCAATTTGGATGTTGAATTCCGCAGCTTGTTTGCCTCAGTAAATGTGGCCACTGCCAGCATTAAAGAACTGGAGGCAGTGCTTGAAACCGCAAACAAGCTGATTGAGGCGCAAGCCCGGTTCACTGCATTGTTCGGTACTGACACAGAAAAGCTGGCGGCTGCGCAAAGGAACTTGAACACACAGTTTGTGCAGCTTGGCCAACAAATGCCCAGCAACATCGACCAGTTCAAGGCGTTGATTCTGGCGCAAGACCGCACCACCGATTCTGGCCGCAACACTTACCTTGGCCTGTTGGATTTGGCCGAGCAGTTTGCCCAACTGGTGAACGCGCAACAGCAGCTGCAAGCGGCATTCGACAACACCAAAACCAAGACCGAGCAGTACCTGGCAATTTTGGGTGGACAGACACAAACCACTCTTCAGCAGGTGGCCAACCAAATGGTGGTTCTGAACAACAAGCTTGCCTCCACCATCGACCCCAGCCAGCGAATTGCCTTGGAAAGCCAACTGTCGGATTTGATCTTCCAGCGCTACCAGGCTGAAGTTGAAATGTTGGGTGCTGTGCTGGCCAAGACCCAAGAATTGTTTGCCGGCATTGAGGCCGAGCGCCTGGCTGTTAATAATGCGCGCGCCACTATTTCCGGTACCGGCCCGGGTGTAATGACTGCGGCGCAAATTCGGGCTGAGATTGCGCAGGCTTCTGCTTTGGGGGTTTTGCCTGTGGGCACTGGCCTTGAATCCGCGAATCAAGTGTTGGCCAACTTGCAATCGCAAAGCAGTTCTCAGCAATCGTTGATTGAAAGCTTGATTGGTCAGCGATCGGGGCTTTCCTCTGGCTTGGCAGACAGACAGCAGGATTTAACCGCACAGCTTGAGCTTGCCCGAGCAGCCGTCGCCGCATTCAATGCAAATAACCGTGTGGGAAGTGCTTTTGCAAGTAACTCCGGTGGTGGTCTGGCTGTTGCTGGATTTGATGAGCAGTCCATGCGAGCTGCGATTGATTACGCCTACATTACATTCAATGTTGGTCGCGAGGGTGATGCGGTGGCTTTGCGCTCGGCAATTAATAGCCAGTTGCGTGATGAATTGGGTGGTCGGACCATTGCGGACGCGCTTTTTGGGGCCAACAATCGGATTGCGCAGGCGCAGCAGGGTTTAACTACTGTTAGCGAACAGCTTGCTGCCAAAACGATTGAGCTTGCTCAAGCTCAGGCTCGAGCAACCGAGCTGCAAAAGGCCATGCAGCAGGCTGAGTTGGATCGGGTTAAGGCTCAGGAAGCGTTTGCAGACCAAATTTCAGAATTTGTGGTTGACGCAGGCAAAGCAGTAATCCGCCTTTCTCGCCTGCGTGAAGAAACGGTGAAGTATTACGAAGCGCAAGAGCGCTTGGCCCAGTTAATGGGCAGCAGTGCCAGTGGGCTGCGTGGTGCAGTTGACCAGGTTCGGTTTGGCGACATGAACGCTGTTCAGCAGTTGCAAAGCCTGCAGGCCGATTTTGCGCAGGCCTTCGCATCGGCACAGGGTGCAAGCGGTGAAAGCCTTGCTGGTTATGGAAACACCATTACCAGCTTGATTGATCCAATTTTGCAGAAGGCTGCTGAGGTGTACGCCAGCGGCCCGCAGTTTCAGGCGATTAAAGAAGCAATTCTGAGCCAAGCCTTGACTGTGGCTGATCGCTTGGAAAGCCTGCAGCCCAAAAACTACCAAATGGAATCGCTGGGCTTGCTCGACACCATTGACACCACACTGGAATTGATCGAGGCCAACACCAAAAGTGCGGAAGCGCTGATTGTTGCTGCAATCAATGAAAGCAAGCTGGCCACCAGTACCCGCCTTGAAGCTGTGTTGGCTGCCATTCAGGGCAACCCCATTCCCGGCTTTGCCAACGGCGGCATGTTTGGTGGTGGTATTCGCATGGTGGGTGAGCGGGGCCCTGAAATTGAATTGACTGGCGCCAGCCGCATTATTCCCAACAATCGTCTGAATGACATGTTCCGCCCGTTTGACACTCGCGGTATTGAGGAGCGTTTGGACATGATCGCCCGGGATACTGCTGCCCAAGTGCGGGTACTAAGCGCCGGCATGATGCAGCAAAGCAAGCAGATCGAGCAGCTGATTGATGAAAACCGCATGCTGCGCAAAAAGCTCAGTCTTGAGGCCGTGAAGTGAGGGTGTACCTGGTTGAAATAACGGCCAAGGTGGATGCGCTGGGTACCACGGAGGTGTTGAGGTATTCCGACAAGGGATACACCACAAAGCCATCTGAAACGCCCGCAAATGCGCACTATGAAGCTCGGTTAAAGCAACCCGCCTTGGTGCGCCGAGATATGTTCAGGCCCGGTACCACCTATGGCGAAAGCCAGGTGGGAATTGGTGAGTTAGTTTTGGCCAACCAAGATGGCGAGCTGGATGAACTGGCCGATTATGGGTTTGATGGGCAGCAGCTGCGCTTGCTAGTGGGGGAAGACACCGACCTTTACAGCGCTTTTGTTGAGGCTTTGGTGGGCACCATGGATTCGGTTGAGGTGACCCAGCGCGACCTGACCATTCGCGTGCGCGATAGGCAAGCAGAGTTGCGTGAGCCGATTCAAGCAGTTCGCTACGCAGGCACAGGTGGGCTTGAAGGCAACGGCTTGGACATCAAGGGTCGCGTGAAGCCATTGGTGTACGGCAAGGTGTTCAACGTGATCCCGGTGACGGTAAACCCGACCCTGTTTATTTATCAGGTGGCCAGCAACACGATTGCCAGTATTCCCGATGTGTACGACCAAGGCGTGGCCTTGAGTCAAGGTACCGATTACCCCGACCAAGCCACCATGCTGAGCACGCCGCCCAGTGCCGGGCAGTATCGCCGCTTTGGTGGCTACTTCCGTTTGGGTTCAAGGCCCGTGGGTTTGCTGACCTGCGACGCGGTGGAAAGCGCCACGGCTGCGGATAACACTGCAGGGCAAATATTGAGGCGCATGGCCCTGCAGCTGGATATTGATGTTGGCGACATTGATGATGTGTCGATTGATGCGCTGGACTTTGTAAATTCGGCTGAGTGTGAGCTGTTTATCGATGCGGATAGACCTGGTACTGAATGCATGGATGAGATTGCAGCTTCGGTAGGTGGTTATTACGGTTTTGACCGTTTTGGCAAATTCAGGGTAGGGCGACTGGAGGCACCGGGCACGCCCATAACCACGCTGGATGAAGTGAACATTCTTGAAATCGAAAAGGTGACCAGCCGAGACACCGAGCAGGGCATTCCTGTGTACCGCGTGAATCTGGATTATCAGCGCAACTACACCCTGCAAGACCAAAGCACGCTGGCGGCCAGTGTTGCAGAAAGCAGGCTGGCTGAGCTGCAGCTTGAATACCGCAAGGTGGTTTCGGAAGACCTGAGTGTGTTGAACAAACACAAGTTGGCGCCGGAACTGAACCGTACCACCCACCTGATTGATTCCACCGATGCAGAAGATGAGGCTGACCGATTGTTGGCTTTATACAGCGTGCGACGCGAGGTGTTTGATGTGCGCGTTCGACTGGATGAGGGCTTAATCAATCAGCTTGATATTGGTGTGACCTTGGCCGTGGATTATTACCGGTTTGGCCTGAACCCAAAAAACTTTGTGGTGATTGGCTTGGAGCTTGATGCCCAGGTGAATCGCGCTTCTTTAACTTTGTGGGGTTGATGTGGGCAATTGCATATTGGCTTATCCAAACCGTGGCGACGAATGCACGCTGAGCGGTGGCAGTTGGTCTGCCTCGTTACCCTTGGTCAATCTTCAAAACCGGCGAGTTAAAAGATTTGCCAGAACCACAAATGCGGCAGATGGTTCCTTCTCGGTGATTGGTGATTTCGGCAAGCTTAGGCCGGTGAAGCTGGTGGCATTGGTGAACCACAACTTCACCACGGGTGCACGTTTTCGGTTTCGCATTTACAGCGATGCAGGCCTGACAAGTTTGCAATATGACTCGGGCGAGCAGGAAGTGTTTCGAGTGCTGTTCAGTGAGGTGTCTGAAGACTGGGACAGCGGCAATTTTTGGGATTTGACCATAAGTGCTGAAGAGCGAGAGGGTCTGGCAGCCACATTGGTGTTGGTGCTTGATCAGCAAATTACAGATCGCTACTGGAAGCTGGATGTAATGGACAGTGGCAACCCTGCAGAGTACTTGCAAGCCGGTCGTTTGTTCATTGGGCCCGCCTGGACACCCGTGATCAACATGGACACCGGCGCATCAATGGGTTATGAGCCGCGCGATTTGATTGATGAATCGATTGGTGGTGCTGAGTTTTTTGAAGAGCGCCCAGCCCCCCGCGTTGCGCGCTTCAGCCTGCCTTATATGGAAGACGCTGAAGGTTGGCAGGTAGCCTTTGATTTAATGCGCAAGCAGTTGACCACGCGCGATGTGTTCTACATGTGGGACCAAGACGACGTAATCAATGTGCTGCGCCGTTCTTTTCTTGGCCGATTACGCCAACTCTCACCCATTGAAGTGCCGTACTTCGACAAAACAGCAACAGCCTTTGAAATCAAGGAGCAAATTTAATGGCAACCGTAACCTTCCCGATTGAACTGGGCGGCAGTGGCTTGGTGGTGTCTGATGACACTGACCCTACCACCGGCCTGCGTAACGGCGGCTACCTGACCCGCTTTGTTCCAGCTCTGCAGCAAACCGTTGCAGTGGCCGGGTTTGTGGTTGGGCAAGTAAGTAACGCTGCGGCAAGTGCAAGTGCCGCTGCTGGCAGTGCATCTGCAGCATCATCCAGCGCATCGAGCGCGGCAGGCAGTGCTGCCTCAGCGGCGACATTGTATGACCAGTTCGATGATCGCTACCTGGGCCCGAAGGCGTCCAACCCGACCGTTGACAATGACGGGAATGCGCTGTTGGTTGGGGCGATGTACTTCAATACCGCAGCATTAGAGACACGGGTGTGGAATGGCACCACATGGCAAACCGCTAGCGTGAATGGCGGGACCGTGAACAGTTTGATCGTGACGGGAGCTTTGCAATATCAGGGAACGCTGACTGGCGGCACAGGTGTCATCAACATCGGTAGTGGGCAATTTGTTAAAAACGCTGCTGGTGACATTGGCATTAACGTAGCTGCTCCGACTTCCAGATTGACAATTGGACAAGGTAGTTTTGACGCTGCTGCAAGCGGTACGTCTGGACTCTACACTGCTGCGAGTGGGTTGCTAACAGTAATTACAGACGGTTTTGACATTAGCACCCGAGCTGGTGTAAACCGCTTTACCCTCGACTCCGCAGGCAACGCAGGTTTGGGGGCGGTTCCGAGCGCGTGGGGCACATATAGGGCGTTAGAAGTTCGCACTAATGCTATTTACGATCAATCTGCGGGCACAAGCTCCGGAATTGTGTTCAATGGTTATTTTGACGGCTCTGTTTGGCGATACAAGGGCACTGGCGGAGATGCTCCCGCAAATCGGTATGAGTATGGCATTGCTGGACATGCATGGTTAAATTCCCCCACAGGCGTGGGCGGAGACCCGATCACGTTCACTCAGGCGATGACGCTGACGCAGGGTGGAAACCAGTTGGTGGGAACTGCTCTTGATGGGGTAGCTCGCCATCGTGTTGAAGTTGGGTCTCAGACATATATTTACGAAGGTCTAAACGCCGCCACCTCTGTCTACCAAGTCCTTGCTTCAGGCTCGGTTCAGAACGCCACAAACAGCTACGGTGCCATCAGCGATCCCAAGCTCAAAGACATCATTGGTCCCAAATCTTCAACTTGGGAAAAAACCAAGCAGTACAACTGGATTGAGTACTACCTCAAATCGGATACAGAGCACACTTTCAAAATGCTTGGCCTCAATGCGGAAGAGGCAGCAGCCATTTCCCCAGGTGTTGTAGATGAGTCTCCTGATCTTGTTGAGGTGACCAAAGTTCGCCAAGTGCCAGTGCAGATCGTTCGTCTCGATGAAAACGAGAACCCCACGGTCGATGAAGAGAGTGGTGAAGTGCTCTACGATGAGGTGATGGTCGATGAGGAGTACACAGAGTGGGAGCCAAACGGCGAATTCACCAAGTCGGTAAAGTACTCCGTGGTGTCCATGCAGTATCACCGCACCACTCAAGAATGCCAGCAGCGCATTGAAAGCCTTGAGGCAGCCAAGGTTCAGGCTGACAATTTGATTCAGCAAATTATGGCCCGTGTGGCCGCATTGGAGTCAGCTTCAGCCTGACTCAAACCTGTTTTATCCACAGCAGTACCCATTCCCTCAACCCTGAAAAGGAAACCGCGAAATGACTCAAGCTCAAAACGAAGCAATGCCAGAAAAAATCACATACACACTCGGTGGCCTTGAGCCACGCGAGGTGCAGTTCCTCGTCGATATGATTGCCACCGTATCGCAACCCATGGTGGTGACCCAGCCAATTTACGCCAAAATCACCGGTCAGATTCAAGCTCAAGACCAAGCTCGAGAAGCTGCCAAGAACCAAAAGAAAAATGCACCAAGCGGAGCTGATCAGCCCGCGGCAACAAAGCCGCCTGCTTCGCCCCAACTACCAAAACCCAACGCTGCACGCCGCAGCAAAACCAAGTAAAGGCCCTTCGGGGCCTTTTTTTATGGAGTAATCAGAATGATTGATACCTTCAAGAAGTACTGGCGCTCGCGCACGGTGAAGGCTGCTGTGTTCACCATGATTCTGGGTGTGATCGAGTATCAGACTAAAGCGTTTGTGACCACCATGGGTGGTGAGAACGTTGGCTTAATTGTCACTGCCTTGGGTGGCGCATTCCTGGTGCTGCGTGCCATCACCACTGAAGCGATTTCCGACAAATGAAAAAGCCGCTGACTTTCAAACAGAAGGCGGGTGGGGCGGTGTTAGCTGCCTCGGCCACGCTGGTGGGCACCGTGGCCATGTGGGAGGGCACAGAGTATGTGCCTTACCGCGACATTGTTGGGGTGCTCACCGTGTGCCAAGGATACACAGGCCCCGGTATTGTGCCTGGCAAGGTTTACACCAAGGCTGAGTGCGATTCGCTGCTGGTGCAGGAATTGACCCACCATGGCCAGGGGGTGCTGAAGTGCACCAAAGTACCGTTGAATCAAAACCAGTACGATGCGCTGGTCTCCTTTACCTACAACGTGGGGGTGGGTGCGTACTGTGGCAGCACGCTGGTGAAGAAGCTCAACCAGGGCGATTACACCGGGGCTTGTAATGAGCTTCGGCGCTGGGTTTATGCAGGTGGAAAGCGGGTGCAAGGCTTGGCCAACAGGCGCGAGGCTGAGCGGTCATTGTGTCTGAAACCCATGTCTTTGCCCCAGCCTGCCGAGGTGGCCACATCATGAAGCTGCCAAGCTCATTTACCGCCGTGGTGTTCATGGCCATTCCTGTGGCGCTTTTGCTGCTTGGCTTTTACGCCGGCGTGAAAGTGGAGGGTGGGGCCGCAGCTGAGGAAAAGCTCAAGCTTCAGGAACAGCACACTGCGCAACTGGCTGCAGCTTTTAAGGACTACCAGGCCAAGATCGTGGCCCAACGCAAACGAGATAAAGAGGTGATTGATGTATACCTTACCGAAATGGCTAAAGTCGACAGCCGGTACCGTGAGCTTACTCGCACTGACCGCCTGCGCCTCCCCGGGTCAGTCTGTGATCCAGACCCCGTGCCCACCGGCTCCCCAGGTGAACCCCGCCTTGCTGAAGGAACTACCCCCACCGTTGTACTTCCAGAACGAGTTGAAGCGGATCTTCGACAGCTCGCACGAAGGGCCGATGAAGTGACGGCGCAGTGTAGGGGAGTGATTGCAGGGGCGGAGACCAACTGAGTATGGGTTTCGGTTGGCCTCCATGACCATCTGACGGGTGGTCGATTGTATGTGCTGAGACTTAAATTTTAGTTCCGCAAAAAAATTTGCACCTAGTGTTCATGCGGGTTTCAAGGCATGCAAAAAAACTTTTTGCGGAATGAAATTCGATGTTAACTAATTGATTTTATTGGATTCCACGCCAGCCTGTTAATCCGCAGGTCCCTGGTTCGAGTCCAGGTCGGGGAGCCAAATACAAAAAGGGCTTAGCAAACGCTAAGCCCTTTTTATTTTTTCAGCAAAATTCCGCATTCAAAATCTTTACTGTGTCCCCGGCCTGAATGGTGGTGCTTTGGGAAACTGAAATACACCTGCAGGAATTTCCGTCTCAGGTGCCTTTTCGCTGGTCCACACATGGGCCATGGGATTGAATTCAAAGGGTGGCAACAGTTTGTCGGCAGCCACACCCAACAGGCCAGTCAGTGCATCCACTGTGGCGTAAACAAAATCGTTGCACTGGCTGCATCGGCGGTATTGCTTGGGTTTGCCTGAGCCGCCTGTCATGTCAACCGCCAGAAATTCGCCTTGTGCGCATTGTTCTTCGGCTCTAAAAAAGGCGGCTTTCGCATACGGCATGCCGCTCACGGTTTGGCAATCCCGACAATGGCACACCAGCTGTGCGACTGGCGCTTGGGTAAAGTTAACCATCAATTGGCCGCATTGGCATTGTGCGCGGAAGGTATTATTCATTAATGCATTCATTGGTTGGCAGCCTTGTGTTTATCTCTCAAAATTCAGCACCACAGTAGTCGCACTGCTGTTCCCGGTTCTTCTCAATAAAAACATGCGCATCAGGCCATAGTTTTTGGCTGCTTCGGTTTGCCCCACATAGTCGCAGGCAAATTCATTGTTGCTGCCAATGGCCAACACTGCGGCAAAGGTTTCGGTAACGTACACGCAGCCCTCCGGCGTAACCGGTTCAATTCGCGCAGCACGGCTGACATGTGCACCAATGGCGGTTTTGCGCAGGGTGATGGGGTCCAGGGTTAAATACACTGGGCCCAGGTGCAAACCAATTCGCAAGGCCAATTCTTCGGGTAATCCAAGAGCGATTCGATCAATTCCTGCCATGATTTCCTGCATGGTCAGGGCACATTCGGCTGCGGCAGCCACGTTGTTGAACACAGCGAATACGCCATCACCCCAAGTGTTGATGCTGTGCAGTTGATGATTGTGCTGGGCGGTTACTTGGGCCAAACGCCCCATGATGTGCTCTACAAATGCAGGCAGTGCGGCATCGCCCAGCTTGCTGAAACCTTTCACGTCGGCAAACAGCATGGCTTTGCTTTCGCGGCCGTGTTGTTTGGTGTTGCTGCGTGTGGGGGACGCTTCGGCCGGGCTGGCTGGAAAGCTTTGGCTGAAAGAGGCATTTTGACTGTTCACAAGATACTGCGGCAGACCGGTGTATTGCCATTGTTGCAGGTCGGCTTCGGTGCCCACATCGGTGTCGTGGGTGTGCCCGTCCCACACGCCAATTTGGGCCACTGTGGTGTTCAAATGCCGGGCGTTCAGTATGGCCAAGCCCATGGCAATTTGGCTGCAGTAGGTAAACAGTTGTTCGTCTTGCAAGTAGGCGTCGTCGGTTGCCATTCGAACGCTGCGAGCAGCACTCAAACAGCGCTCGAACCGCTCGGCCCAGTGTGAGCCACAACGCATTACCGACACGTTCAAGAAATCTTCTTGCTCAAAAGGCAGCACCACATGAAGATCGGCGCCGCGCTGGAGCAAACTTTCTGCAAACAGAATGTCTGCGCCACCGGCCAGTGAACCGTAGCCAACGCCCACATTGTGCAATTCGAGCAGTGCCTGGATTTGTGTGGCCACCCGTGCTTCTTGATGTGCTGGAAAGCGCCCGGTGGGGCTGAGCAAGTGCCCGGTGTAGTGAATGACAGTGGGAGGTGCAGCAAAACCAAGGCTTTTGAAATCATGCCCCAGGCAAGTGCACAGGCGTTGCAATTGGCGAAGTGTGGATGCCAGCGCGGTTCGGTCTGAACCGATGAGTGACAGTGTGTGTGGTACCAATGCACGCGCAGATGTCAATTGCCCCTGAATCAGCAAAGCTTCGATGTGTGTGGCGTTAACCCAGTATTGTTCCACCTGGTCAGATGGCGTGGTGTGCTGGCTTTGAAGTTGATTCAATACAATGCCTGCCCAGTGTATGGCCTGGTCAGGGGCACCTGAAAACACTGCGCAGGCGGCTGCGTTGATGGCAGGGTAGTAGGCTAGCGGCGAAAGCCGGTGTGTGTGCCAGGCCTGCTCATACAGATGAAATGCGGTAGAAAAACTGGCCTGAGCCGCCCTGCCTGTTTGCGCAAATCCCAAGTCCTTGTGCAGGCGAGCCAACAGGCATTGCACGTCCAGCTCGCGGCTACTATGCAGGCCCATGCTTTCGAATTGGGAAAGTGCCAGCTGATATGCTCCTGCATTGGCCAGCGCCAGCAATGCGCGGTGTTTCAGGACGGTGTTGTCGGGGTCGCTGTTCAGCGCTTGCAACGCGATGTCATAAGCCTTGAAGAACTCGCCTTTGCCGATCAGGCTTTTTACTTCTTGTGCCAAAGGGTTCATGATTGCGAGCCCATGGCCCACCATATGGCTTGCCCGCTGGCACAGCGTGCCAACAGGTGGCTGCCGGTGTTGTTCAGCGCAAGGTCGATGGCCTGGCATTGTGGTACATCCAGCGTTTTGATTCGGCGCAGCGTGCTGCTTTCCCACAGATTGATGGAACCTAGCTCGTCGCTGCTGATCAGCAAGTCCGCTTTTGAGTGAGATCGAAGAGCCAGAACTCGCCCGCTGTGATTCGACAAAGCGCCCAATGTGTTGCCGGTTTGAAGGTCTCGAATTCTGTACTTGGCCCCGAAGCGGCGATCGGCGATCCATGACGCACCGCCCAGTTCGGTTTGAATGCCAAAGCCAAAACCGGTTTCAAAACCATCGTTGTCCTGAAGTTCGGCTTGCATGGCAAAATGTTCGACGGGTGAACATTTCTCCACATCAAAGGCTTGAATTCGCCGATTCTCCCAACCTGTTCCATTGGTGAACAGCATGTCGATACTGATCAAGGTTTGCTCATTCAAAAAATAGGCCATGCCGTCATAAAACTGCTCAATGTGTTCCAGTTTGCAGCGGGTTTTACCTGTGTTGGCATCCAGAAGCAACAAGCCTTGTGTGCCGACCAGCACCAGGTTTTTACCACTCTGTGACACACTGATTGGGCGAAAGCGGTTCAGTTCTGCAAGCTCGTCCAAGTCAATGGTCTGTATGAAATTGAGCGTGGCCTTGTTCGCTTGAATGGTCCAAGCCAGCAATTCACCTTGTGTGTTGATTGCCCAAACGCGATCACCTGCAGTTGAAAGGGTGCCTGCCACCAGTGTTGTATTGCTGGTTTCTACCCCCGGAAGCTGAAGCGCGGTGGTTGAGCCCATCCAGGCCTGTTGCACCAGTTGTCCACCGGGTTGCAATGCAAGAAAACCGGAATCGTCTGCTCGAAGGGCGGTGGCAATGGCACTGGTGCGGCCTTGTTGCAAACGTGGTGGAATTGAAAAGCGGTGCAGGGTGACTGTGCCGTTGCCGCCATGATTCAGCGACAGGCCCAGAAGGTGTTGAGCACCATCACCCAGAAGAAGAATGTTGTCAGACAGGCCGCCTTCGGTGCCCAGTTCGGAGTCCATGCTGGCGATGAGTTGGGCGTTGATGGGTGACAGCGATCGATTGAACTCGCCGGGAGCAAACAGGCGGCTATCGTCCTGGTCAAAGACCGGGTGCAGTTCACCAATTTGTATAGCACCGTTGCGCAAGTCTTGCAGGTTTTCCTGAAGATCGTCCCTGAGTGCCGCCGGGTTTTGCCGAAGCGACTTGCCTTCACTCACCAACACATCTTCGAGCGAGAAATACAACACGCGTGCTTCATTATTGGGGTCGACCACAGCCAGGCTGTGCCCATGGTTGGACAAGGCCACACCCGATTCATCGGCTACCCACACTTTACCCAAGGGATCGAATTGCCCTTTGTCGGAAGTTAAATGAAAGCCATGAACTTCTCGCTTTACCCTCATGGCCAACACCTCATCCTGATTTTTCATCACCTGTCGCAGTTGCCCTTTAAACCGACCCAGCAACATGTCATTGCCCTGTCGGCTGATCCAAACCTCGTACTGTCCGTCGGTTTGTGGCGGTTTTCGATAAAGTAGATCGCCATTCGAGAAGGCGCGCAGAAGCTGTACATCCCTCATTGTCAACATGGCTTGCGGCAGGGCTGTCTGGCCTGGTGTCCAGGGATACACAGCAAAACCGTTGGCTTGCTGAAGCACCATTTTTCCGGCACGTTCAAGCAATGTGATGTGTTCAATGTTCCCATTGACTCCGATCACCGGCGTTCCTTGATCAGGTTTTAAAGAGGACCGGATTGTGTATTGTGTCGATGTCCAGATTGCGTGGTGATTTCCCGTGTCCGATAGGCTGACCCTGTGAGTGTCGCCTTCAGAAAGATTGCCGGTGCTTTGCGGTTCATTCCACTTGTCAAGATTGAATAACTGTCCGCCTGATGAAAAACTGTGCAGCATTACCCAATCGCCTTTCACCTCCAGTGAATCCACCTCATAGGCTTTCATTTCGAGATTGGTTGACAGGGATTCCGCCTGAAACAGGCGAACTTGCAAGCTGGCAATAGGGTCTTCTGCGAGCCGCGCGGCGTTGGCCTTGGCAGTGTCCAGCATGCCGGACAAATCGCCGGCCATGGCCAGTTGGTTCAATCGATTGCGTAGTGCCGATTTGGCCTCCCCTTCGGCCTGAACATGCTGCACATAAGCAAATGAGGCCGCTGTGATCACAGCCAACACACTGCCGCCCAGGAAGCCAGCCAGCGTCATTCGACGTCGGGATTGGGTTTGATCCGACACAGCGATCATCTCGATCAAATCGCTGCCTAACAGTTTGTCTTTCTGATTGGATTGCGCAAGCATGGCTTGGGCCGATGCCAAATCTTTTCCTCGAAGCAACAGGCTGGGATCCTTGCTGTTGTTAACCCATTGTTGCGCACGGCTCGTCAGGTCGGTATGACGTTTAAGCCAGTCAGGATCCAGCTTCATGCTGCGTTCTATCCAACTCGCCACAGTGCTTGTACGGTCAGTGTCGCGGTCCAGCTTGAACCATTGATAGGCGTTTAAAGCCGCAGGAATCTGATGCTCTTCAACCTGGCTGTCTATAACGGGTAACAGACGTTTGCGCAAACGCTCGGCACGTTCTACCTCAAACCGGCAAGCCACCGATTCCAGAAAATGAGGGGTGACCAACACCACCACCAGTTGAGCCCTCAGAATGGCATCTTCGATTTCCTCCTGCCACAAGCTGGCGTAGTCAAGTGCATTGGTGTCGACCCAGGCTTGGATACCTTTGTCGGCCAGACTTGCGCTGATGGTTTGCACCCACTCGGAATCCTCTCGAGCATAGGAAATAAAAATGGGAGTGGATGTCATGTTGAGTTTGATCGATGAAATTTATCCAAGCATCATCACCTAAAAATTGGCCTGCGTCACCCATGTACTGGGGTTCTCACTTCGCCGTGCAGCAATTCAGCGCGAAAACAGATTCGACAATGCGTACTAATCAAATGACTGTTTGGCGGTTTGCCTGAACTGCTCAATCGCAAAATCGGCCACGGGCGACAAAGCCCGGTTACTCAAGTTCACAATTGAAATGTTCGAGAACAGTCTCGGAAAATCAGTGGTGTTGAGTTGTACCAACTGCTTTTGGCGTAGCCAGGGTTTTGCAGCGATGTCTGTGGATGCAACCACAGTGTCGGTATTCAGGGCCAGTTGGTGCAGCAGATGGACATCGTCGCACTCCAGCGCCAGTTGGGGCAGGTTACGCTTGCTTTGTTGCAATAATTGCCCCAAGCCTGCTTTGAGTGGATCGGGCAGTTTCACGGAGGCAATGCCATAGGTCCAGGCGTCTTCGAAGGTGTGGGCTTTGTGGGCCAAAGGGTGATCGTATCGCGCATAGAGGTGACCGTACTGGCGCATCAATGGCTCAATGTGCAGAAAGGGCACGGTCACCATGTCGCCGGTGTCGGCGACAAAAAACTCAATTTCCTCTCGTGTCAGCATCGTCAGTAATTCGGCGGGGCTTGCTATTTCAGTTTGTAACGCCACCTTCGGATACTGAACACGAATTTTCTCGATGACACTTCGAGCCAGTGTGGCGCTGGGAAAAGGCCCTACACCAAATGACAATTCACCCACCTCGCCGCGTTGGTACAAGAGAATGTCACGCTGAACTGCGCGAGCCTCCAAGATCAACTGGCGGGCGCGATCAATGAGAAATTGCCCAGCCGGGGTGGGGCGTATGTCGCCGCCTTTGCGTTCAAACAGGACCAGGCCTGTTTGTTTCTCCAGCGCTTGAATACTTCGGCTGAATGCCGGTTGGCTTAGATGGACTTTGTCGGCGGCCTTTGCAAAATGCCTTGCCTCGTCCAGCGCCAGCAGGTGTTCCAGTTGATTCAGATTCATGGCAATTGATGCACCCAGTGCATTGAAAGTCAACTAATTATGCATTGGACGAATAGGTGTCACAAGGGTAAATTACAGGCGTACCGTTCATCACAGGGGCCCCAATGGATGCCGCACAATTTCAAAATGTTCTGATTGGCGTGGCCATTGCTGGTTTCGCATTGATGGAATTTGCGAGTCGTCGTTATCAGGCCACTGTGCATGCCACTGCAAATGACACCAAGCTTGACCTGTTGGTGTTTGTCAGTGTGGTGGCCATTTCCCAGCCACTTGCCATTTTGGCCACACAGAATGCAGGCCAAACCTGGTTTTCAGAATTTCAAGGTGCGTTGGCAGACTGGCCTTGGTGGGCCATGTTCGCCCTGCTGTTGTTGGGTGACGATTTGACCCAATACCTGTGGCATCGGGCGTCGCATTCGCCCTTTTTGTGGCCGTTGCACCGCGCGCACCATTCTGCGCAATACATGAGCGTGCGCATGACCTTTCGCAACAATTTCTTTTACTACCTGATGATGCCGGGTTTGTGGATATCAGGTGCCCTGCTGTTTTTGGGCATAGGGGTTTGGGTGTATGGGTTTTACCTGACCGCGAAGCTGACGATAATTCTGGGGGCGCACTGTGCCTGGCGCTGGGACGAGCCGCTTTACAAAATCAAGGCTTTGCACCCTGTGATGTGGGTTGTGGAGCGCACCATTTCGACGCCTGCAACCCACTGGGCACATCATGCCTTGACCAACAAAGACGGCATCGGCAACTACACAGGCAACTTTGGCAACATGCTGTTTTTGTGGGATGTAATTTTCGGCACTGCGCACATTACGCGCAAATACCCCGAGCACATTGGCTTGATGGACGATCGCATTCACGGCCAGGAACACTGGGTGCATCAAATGTTTTATCCGGTGGTTCATTCAAAACGCGCGGACTCTGCTTTGCGAATTGGCGGCACCATTTACGATGAAACTAAGCATTCAGGAAGCTGACCACCATTTCCACCAACTCCAGTTCCAGTTCCTCGTCAGTGATGAAAGGGCTGGGTTCGCTGATGGCGCGGATCATGGTGAACACAATGGCATTCGCGATAATGAAACTTCGAATCTGAAGCCGTTCCGGGTTGTTGCTTAACGGGTTTTTCAACAAATACATCCGCATGAAATCGAGCAGGGTGTCTTGAAGCAGGCGAACCACATTGTGCGTGGGCAGCCTGTACCAGTTGCGTACCAATTCAACCGCCAGTCCATCGTCTGCCCGCAGAAAGGCCATGCCGAATCGCACTGAACGCTCTACCATTTGGCGAAGATCGGTGGTGCTCTCCAGCACCAGGGCATTCAAGCCTTGGCGCAAATTCAATGTCGCATCTTCAAGCAGTGCTTCAACCAGATCCTCACGCGAATCAAAATATTGATACAGTGAGCCCACGCTGACACCGGCCAGCTCGGCCACGTGGTGCGTGGTGAACTTGTCCATGCCATTGATTCGAATCGATTGTGCGGTGGCTTCCACCAAACGCGCCACCAGATCCTTGGAGCGTTGCTGCTGGGGAATTTTTCGCATGGTCTGTCAGAACTTGCCGATGTAGAAGTCCCTTTGAACTTCATTCGCGCGTGCGGGGTTGTTGGCGTATGTCGTGAAGTCGGAAATGCCGGTTTCACGTAGCACTTCCTCATCCAGCCAGCTTGTTTTGGCAGCGAATCGATCACGCTGTGTAATTAACTCAAAGGCAGCATCGGCCATCACTTCAGGTTTGCGCGACACGTTCAAGCCTTCTTCGCCGCTGAACATGCCCACGGCGGCAGTGGCGATCAATGTGGCAGGCCACAGGGTTTTAACTGCGATCCCTTTGGCTTTCACTTCTTGCTGAAACCCCATGCTCAGCAGTGTCATGGCGTACTTGGTGGTGGTGTAGGGAATGAACGCACCCAGCCAGCCCTCGTCCAGATTGAGTGGTGGGCACAAATTCAGCACGCTGCCCTGGCTTGCCTGCAGGTAGGGCAGGCATTCTCGCATGGTGATCAAAGGGGCCCGGGTGTTGAGTGCGTGCATCAGGTCGAACTTTTTGGTTTCAGTGACACCCAGGGGCGTGATTCCCAAAAAGCCGGCATTGTTCACCAGCAAATCAATGCCGCCGAAGTGTTGTGCTGTGGCCTGTATGGCGCGTTTAATTTGCTCTTCGTCGCGCACATCGGTTGCGATAGGCAGGGCTTTGCCACCGGCTTCAATGACCTCTTGGGCCACCGAATGAATGGTGCCCGGCAATTTGGGATTGGGCGTGTCAGATTTTGCGGCGATGGTGATGTTGGCGCCTTCGCGAGCCAATCGCAAAATGATGGATCTGCCGATACCACGGCTGCCGCCAGTGATGAATACGGTTTTGTTTGCCCAGCTTCCCATGGTGTCCCCTCGTGATTATTCAATCAAACGTTCAGTTTAATACGACTTTTTGTTCGCATTCAATTCGCGTTGACGGAAAATGGGGGCAAGGCCTGTTCGGTTTGTCGCTGTTGAAGTTCGGCCACCGCAGTTTCCTGGGCTCGTCGGCCGTGTTGTGCAAAACGGCTTGAATAGCCCGGCATGCAACGCCCGAGTGCATGTATTGCAGCGCGAACCGGGACGGCCATCAGCGCGATGAGGGGCCCCAAAGGTGCACGAAGCCCCAGTTTGTAAAACATGCCTGGCCCCAACAGGTACCAGGATGAACTGAGGTGTTGATGATAGGCGAGCTGCCGTCGCAGTACTTGTAGATGTGTATAGTTGCGGCTGAGCGGTTCACGGGCTAGTGCACCGGCCAGGCGCCGGGTGGAATCGTCAGGTGGCGAGTGCGTGAACAAAAACTGTCGCAGGCGAACGAGTGCTTGTGCCTCGGTGTCCACAAGCCATTGTTCTTTTACGCCCATTTGCCAAGCAATCAGTTTCCACAGTTGCATCACAGCCCTGGAATTTCGCGGTGTGATCACAATGCCCATTTTACGGAGGCCCAGTAGCATGACTGCACTGAAGCCCAGGTAAGTCGCTGCCATGTCCACTTGATTGATGGGCAGGCCCCATTGCCTGGAATCCCAATGGGGGCTGTTGATCAACTGGTGTCGAACCAGGGCGTGCATCCATCGCACGCGCAGTGTGGCCAAGGCGCCATCGCCACCCGCGATATTGGCTCGTGGATTGATCACTTTCAGCCACCATTGCGCTGTGCTGGCCAGTCGGGGTGCTGCGCCTTTTTCAAGTTCGCCCGTCAGTATCAATGTCTTGTTGAAGGCCACCATCAGGTATCCGCCCATCAGGGCCATGTCGCGCAATACATCGGTGGCAGCCCGGCCGGTGCTGTGAATGAAGTGCACACCTTCCTCTATGAGTTTCCAATCAACCCAGTCGGGATTGATGCACGTGGATTGAATCAATTGATGAAGCGCGCCACTGCCGCAAAATGCCAGTGGATTTTCTGAGCTCAGGGCTTGATGAAATTCTCGCCAATCCGCTTTGTGGGTGGATCCATCCAGACGCGCCTTGATGTATTCATCCATGACCGGGTCGCCTTCAAAAAGGCCGTGATGCAATGTTGCGTATTCCTCTGGCGTTGGGGCGAATGGTCGACCCAGCAGTTTTCGGATCAGCCAGGGCGTCTTTGTTTGCGTAAGCTGAAAAGCTCGAAGGCGTGCAGGTTGCGGATAGTCAATGGTTGTCATGGGGCATCAACATGCAGTGTGAATGACCCAGACTAAAGCGAGTCTTTATTCGCATTCAAGTCGCGTTTTGAAACCAGCGTTTGTCCATGGCGATCAGGTCGAACTCGTAGCGATAAAACACATAATCCTGAGCCAAGAGATCTTGTTCCAGGGCCTGCAGTTCTTCGGCGTTCAGGTTCACGACTTCGAGGTTGATGATGGTGGGGCGGAATTTCGAGAAATCCAGTTGCTTGAACACGGTGTAATCGTAGCCTTCGGTGTCGATCTGAAACACATCGATATTGGGCAGGGCGTTGCGCTCAATCAGGGCCATTAAGGGCATGCACTGCACCTCTTCAACGGTCACATGCTGTTGATAATCCTTCAGCTTGGTATCGCTGAACGTGGACATCCCCTTAAGCCAGTCTGGCAGCTTGTGCTTCAAAATGACTTCTGGCGAAATCCGGTACAGCTTTTTGATTTCAACCTGTTCGGTGATGGCGACGTTTTCAAAGGCAAGCCCTGCGCAGCCCTTGTAATTGTTGCGGGTGCGTTCCAGCATGTCGGGCAGGGGTTCAACCAACACACCATGCCAGGCAAAGTTGCGAACGAAGGGGTGAATCGGGTCGTAGCTGACACCATCCATGGCCCCGACTTGCAAAAACCGCACTGGTTTTTTCTGTTGGCTGATGGCCAGAAATGCATCGCTGGGTGTGGAATAAGGAAGTTGACCGTGGCGTTGTTGCAGCTCACGTTTGTAATCCGCGTAGGCCCCAGCAGCATGCTTCTGGTTGGTGACCACCCAGGTCAATGCGTGCTCGCCGTGATTCACATCCATTAACTGATCGGGTGCAGTGCTTGCAAAGCGGATTCCCCATTGATGTTTGAGCGATTCGTGATGGCAGGCTGACAGGGCAATCTGATCGAGAAACCAGAGTGATTTTCCTTTTTGCAAATTGTCTTCAATGAATGCCACCACCTGGGCAATGTAACGCTGCGCGGCCGGTGTGTTGTTCAAGTACACCATGCCAGCGGCCACGTGCTCCCAGAACGGTGCAGCTTTGGGCTGGCACACAATCACGTCATGGTTGCTGGCCAATTTACCCATGGTTTCTTTCCAGGGTTTGCGCCACAGGGCATCGGCGTCCAGCAAGATGACTGGCGCATTGAAGTGCGAAAGCAAAGCCTGGCTGGCTGCAAACCGCCGGGTTGCAAATTCAACCACCTTGGTCGGTGATTTCAGATCGATTGTTTCCTGCGCTGCAGTAATTTCAAGTTGCGGATACTTGGCAGCCAGATCGAGTACATATTGAACAACGCTTGCATTGGGTGTGTACAAGTGAAAATGAACCAGCAAATCAGCGTGGTTGTGTTCAAGCACCGAGTACACCAAAGCCAGTGCATGTTCATAAAAATATTTGTCGTCACAGGCGATCAGCAGCGTGGGTTTGCTGCGGTGGTTTTCTGTGGGTTTGAGCAACCAGTGGTAGGGAAATTCGGGTTTGTTTGAATTGGCAGCTTGCGCCAGGCTTGCGAAATCGACAGGCTCATCGGGTAGTGCACCCAGCTTGTACATGCAGGCCATACTCATCAGCTTGATCAATGAGTTGCTTTGATGGGCACCGGAATCGACCAGCTTTAGAAGGTAGGGCAGCGCTTCTTCGTAACGCTCCTCCATCGTGTAAACCATGGCCACAATTTGTTGAAGGTGCGGTGAAGTGTCGACTACTTTTTCATTTTTACGAACCAAGGCCATGGCTTCGTCAATTTCACCAATGCGATAAAGCACCTGAATGGCGTTGATCAGGTATTTCACACTGGGGACTTTTTGCAGCACACGCACAAGCCCGTCGCGAATCCCTTTTTTGTACGCCGCGGGCATTGGGGTTTGAATGCCATTGCGGTGCTTGTCCATCGACAAATGCGATTGCGCAATCAGCATGATCATTTGCCGCAGTGCCTGGTCCTTGATTGCGGGCAGGCCTGACTGCACACCGTGCAGCACCTCGGCGCAATGAACCGGATCGCAGGCGTTGGTATCGATGAGCGAAATCAGTGTGTCTTTGGGTATTTTCCCGAATTCATCAAAGAAGTAGGTTTTCACCAGTACGTCGCGATAATACTGGTGCATGTCCTGAGTGCGTTTGAATTCCGTCACGTGCTGGGCTCCTGGCCTGTAACTTGGGTTTTGTTAACCGCAAGAATAAGCTGAGCCTAGCCTCAGTCAAAACCGGAGGAAAGGGGGAATGCTGGTTCAGTGCATTAGTTCAGCAGTTGGGCCGTAATGCGGCGTGCAATCGGCGCCAGCAAATAGATGGCGGGCACCGCAGCCAGGTAACCGATCAGGTATGTTTTTCCCCACGTGGCCAGAAAATTGCCTTCAAAGCCGAAATTGCTGGCGGTGGTGACGAAGGTGACAATGCCTACCATGAGAAAACCCATGATGAGTGCAAAGACTAGTTGGAACAATTTTCCGGGTTGGGCTTGGGGTAAGGCGTTCATGTTGTATTGTGTTGGTGCTCGAATTTGGGCATTTTAGCGACCATTGCTGGTGGTCACCCTCAGGGTAAACACCCTCACTTTTGCGGACGGATTGTTCTTTTTGAAAAGGGGTTGTCTTCATGGAATTTCGGGTGACCCCGGAAAATCGAACTGCAGCGGTGTTTAACGTCGGGCGGCATGTATTGGTGGATGCCTCAGGTGCGGGGCAGGGGCACTACTGCATGGCGGCGGTGTGCCTGGAGAATGGCGAGGTCATTGAATTGCACAGCAGACCTTGTGAGGCCTTCAGTTCGGTGTTGGCCGAGCAAGAGAGCATTCAATGGGCCGTAAGTCTTTGGCCCAATGCCATGGTGTGGAACGATTGCGTACCCGCGATTGAAGCATTGTTAAGCCAGCAACCCGCCTTGGCGGGTAGATTGTTTTGGCCCACACCCCGCATGCGAAAGCCCTTTCACGACATGGTGCATAGCCTGTCAGTCCGGGCTCGGAGTGTGGCCACCCCAGCCCAATGGAATTACGGTTTCACTACGCCGGGGTCGGCTCGCTCAATGATCGATTTTACATTCACGCCTTTGGTCAAGGCGCCATAGTTGTGGTGGCCTTGTGCCGCAAGGCGACTGGCGCAAAATGCTTCGCTGACTGCGGCGGGTGCGTTGCGCACCAACAGCGAAGCTTCAAAGGCCAGGGCCATTTGGTCCACCATGGTTCGGGCGCTGTATTGCAAGCCGTGTATATCGGTTGGGTTCAATTGCATGAACTGTTGATTCAAACCATCCAGATACCGGTCCAGAATTGAATTGCCACCGCGTGCTTTGTTCAATTCCACATTGAACGCCATGAGCACCGCTGGGGTTTTGCCAATGGCGCGAAGTACATCCAGGCATTGCACGTTGCCGCTGCCCTCCCAAATCGGGTTGATCACACTTTCGCGGAACAGGCGTGGGTAAATCGAGTTTTCCATCACGCCGCTGCCGCCAATGCATTCCATGATTTCATAGCTGTGTTGTGGTGCGCGCTTGCAAATCCAGTATTTGCCCACAGCAGTGGCCAGGCGGGCCAGGTGCGCTTCATGTTCGTCGCCGTCTTTCTTGTCCAGTGCTCGGGCCATGCGCATGGAAAAGGCCATGGCGCCCTCGTATTCCAGCTGCAAATCGGCCAGTACGTTCTGCATCAACGGTTGATCGATCAGTTTGGCGCCAAACGCCGCGCGTTGTTTGCAATGGTGAATGGCATTGGCCAAGCCCGCACGCATGAGGCCCGCCGAGGCACCCATGCAATCAAAACGGGTCAGGCTGACCATCTCGATAATCGTGGGCACTCCGCGACCTTCCTCGCCAATCAGCCAACCTTGGGCGCCGCGAAACTCCACCTCGCTAGAAGCATTGGACTTGTTGCCCATTTTGTCTTTCAAACGAATGACGTTCAAAGCGTTTTTCGTGCCATCGGGCAACCAGCGCGGCACTGCAAAGCACGATACGCCTGCGGTGGTTTGCGCCAGTATCAAAAACACGTCGCACATGGGGGCAGACAAAAACCATTTGTGCCCCACCAGTGAATACATTTGCCCGGCACCTGGCTGGTTCACAGGTGTTGCCGTAGTGCTGTTGGCCCGCACATCCGAGCCGCCCTGTTTTTCGGTCATGCCCATGCCCACAGTAATGGACTGTTTTTCATCGATGGGCACATTGCGGGGGTCATAGCCGCGATTCAATATTTTGGACTCGAAAATGGCAGCCACTTCAGGCTGTAAGCGAAAGCTTGGAATGGAGGCAAAGGTCATCGTGACGGGGCAGCCGTGTCCGGCCTCCACCTGGCTTTGCATGAATGCCTTGGCACCGCGCACCACATGTGCGCCCTCGCGTGGGTGGGTCCAGGGCTGGCTGTGCAAGCCCTCTTCAAGGGCTGATTTCATGAGCTCATGGTAAGCACCGTGGTAGCGCACTGAATCGACCCGGTTGCCAAAGCGGTCATGGGTGTCCAGCTCAGGGGTGTATTTGTTGGCCAGAAAACCCAGCTCCAGGTATTCCGGTTTGCCACACTTTTCGCCAAAAGCGGCAATTTCAGACACGCCCCAGGCGCCACCCTCGCGCTTCACACCTTCGAGCAAAGCTGCATCAGTGGTAAACAAATTGTAGCTGTGCAATTCGTTGGCAACATTCTGTACCTGGTGGGTCTCGCCCACGATTGGGTTGGCTTGCAATTCTTTGGCGGTTTTCATGGCATTCATCCCGGTTATTCTTGGAGTATTTCTTAATAATTACTCAATTTAATCATAAATGCAAATATCTGTAATTAATGGGGTGCAATTACACCCATTCAGTGCTGGTTTTCTGTACAGCGCTATGGTAGAACGAAGGTGTGCTCACCACGGAGAAACACCATGGCAACAACGCATCAAGTTGAAATTGATCTGAACACCCTTGTGATGCTGGTCAATGAAGTTGCCAAGGAGGACCCGCTTGATTATGGGGACTTGGCCGTGGATGAAATGGCGCTGCGACATTCCTGTTGCCTGGGCGCTTTGAACATTCTTCAAAATGCAGCCATGTTTAAGGCTGAAGACCTGATCTATGTGCTGCTCAGCTCGATGGCCAAACTCATTGAGGAAAACGTGTTGTTGCATGCGCAGAACGTAGAGCGCGGCGAGCAAATTCGAAGTGAACTGGTGGTTCAAATACTGGACCGTGCCAAAAAAGGGCACTAAAACCCCGGCCTGATAAAGCACTCAAGTTTCAGCCCAGGCTGCCGTTATCGAAATGACAGATACGGAGAAAAACAATGGATGTGTCCCCCGCCGCCATGGTGAATGCCACGGTTCAGATGCAGCAAGCGCAATCAATTCAACAGGGCCAAATTGCAGTGTTCAAGAAAACCATGGACATTGCTGAGTCGTCCGTGGCGCAACTGATCCAGTCAATTCCCCAGCCACCCGCGCTGGCCACCAGTGGTAATTTGGGTACGAAATTGAACGTGTACGCCTGAACATCAGGCGATACGTGGCTTTGGTCAGGCTTTGGTGGCCAGCATCAAGAAGCTTTGTTTTGCCGCTTGCTCAAGTTGCCTGCGGCTAAGGCTCGGGTCGTTGTCCTGGGCCAATTGTGAAACCAGCCCATGTATTTGAACAACGATCATTGCAGCCCTCAACTTGTATTCTGCCTTGCTTATTTTTGGCTCCAGGCCGTAAATCAGTTTGAAAATCTCTTTTCTCTCTCTGGCGTAAACAGCCTCGACCAAACGTGCTGCAAAAGGCAAGCGGTTTGACAAGGCGTAGATTTCTGCCAGTACACCAAAGGTTTCAGGCCGGCGAATTTCAATCAGAATCAAATCAATGATTGTTTTAAACCGCTCAAGCTGGCTTTTGTCGCTCATCGCATTCATCACTTGCGCAACCGCAGCCTGGTAGTTGTCCATCACATAGATCAGCAAGGCCTCAACCAGCGCTTCCTTGTTGGTGTAGTAGTGCTGAACGGTGCTTAGCGAAATGCCCAATTGAGTAGCCACGCCGCGCATACTTAAGCCCGCATAGCCCTCGCTGGCCAGTATGGCCTGTGCGGTGCGCAAAATCTCCTGCGAGCGAATGTGACCCTTGTCGGTGGTGGCATGTGTATTCATGTGCGTACTTTAACTCAAAAATTGCCCCCAATATGGACCTCATTGTTGACAAACAGGTCATGTGACCTATAATCGATTCACTGCAACCGGTCGGTTGACCTATAACTTTGAGAGTGTGAAGAGACAAATGAGATACCCCAAGCCCAGCTGGATGAATTCCGACCTCGAACTGTATCGTTCCAACATCCGCCGTTTCGTTGAAACCGAGATCAAGCCCAATCAGCACAAATGGGCGAAACAACAACACGTTGACCGTGAACTTTGGACCAAGGCCGGAGAAATGGGCTTGTTGTCGGCAGATATTCCCGAGGAGTACGGCGGTGCCGGCGGCGATTTCACGCACATGGCCGTGTTGTTTGAAGAATTGGCCTACAGTGGTGACCGTTCATTCGGTGTGCATGTGCATGCAATTGCAGCCCAGTACATTTTGAACCATGGCACTGAGGAACAGAAACAATACTTCCTGCCCAAGATGGCCAGCGGCGAAATGATTGGTGCGATTGCCATGAGTGAACCTGGTGCCGGTTCAGACCTGCAGGGCATTCGCACCAGCGCGGTGAAAGAGGGCAATCACTATGTGGTGAATGGTTCCAAGATTTTCATTTCCAATGGTTATCTGGCCGATGTGATTATTCTGGTTACCAAAACTGACCCAAGCGCAGGCGCTAAAGGCACCACGTTGATGTTGCTGGAGACCAAGAAAGCCGAAGGTTTCAAAGTAGGTCGAATTCTTGAAAAACTTGGCCAGAAAGGGCAAGACACCTGCGAGTTGTTCTTTGACAATGTGCGCATTCCCGCCCAAAACGTATTGGGTGCTGAGGGAATGGGATTCATGCAGTTGATGGTTGAGTTGCCCTACGAGCGTTTGATGCTGGGTGTGGGCGCCATGGCTGCGATTGAAATGGCCATTGAAATTACCCTGGAATACACCAAAGAGCGTAAGGCTTTTGGTAAATCCATTTTCGAGTTCCAGAATACACGCTTCAAAATGGCAGAGCTTAAATCTCAGGCGGTTGTAGCGCGGGCTTTCATTGACAGCTCCATTGAAAAGCTGGTGGCGGGAAAGCTGGATGCAGCAACTGCATCGATTGCCAAATTGCATTTGAGTGAACTTGAATGCAAGGTGATCGATGAATGTCTTCAGTTCTTCGGTGGCTATGGTTACATGATGGAATACCCGATTGCGCAAATGTACGCGGATGCCCGCGTTCAGCGCATCTATGGTGGTTCTAGTGAAATCATGAAAGAGATTATTGCCCGGTCGCTGTAAGCTGTTTTGACTTAGAAAAAGCCCGTCGATTGACGGGCTTTTTTTATTGACGCGATGTTGATCAATACTTGAACGATTATTGTGTTAAACATAATTAACAAAGTTTAGTAACAATCTTCGAATCTGAATATCCGGTCTCTGTGTATGACTTGTATCCGAAAACTTACAGGTATACACACCATGATCGATCAAGTTCCAGTTGCGAAAATTCAAACCCCGAATGCGACCCCAACCATCACCCGCAATGGCCAGGTTGTGGCTGATGCGGAGCTGTTTCAGTGGGGCGATGAAATTTCAAACACTTCGGCCACTCCCATGGAAATCCGCATTCCTGCGCGTGGACCTGGACAAGGCGATACTTTACTGGTGCTGCAGCCTGGCGCGGCAGCGCGTCTGGAGGAGATCGGTTCAGATGTAGCAGGAGCGGCTTCGCGTACCAAAGTGGTGGCGCTGACTGAGGGTGTTGAACTTTACGACATTGATGACGATATCTCATCTGCCATTCTCGAACAGGGCACAGGCGAGATGTCAGGCCTGGTTGGTGCTGGTTTGTTGGCTGGTGGTTTGGGCGGAGGCGCAGCCGCTGGTCTGGGCGCAGTGGCTGCAGGTGCATTTTTGCTCGGCGACGACGATGACAATGGTGGCGCTGGGCAAAGTGGTAGCGGTGCTGGTGGTTTGGCCGGTGGTGTCGAATCAATAGGTGATGGCCTAGAGGAAACGCCCTTGGCACCTGTGGCCGGGGCGACAGATGCAGTCTCGGACGGCCTTGGTATGGTTGGCGGCGCGATTGGTGGTATTTCGGATCAAGATCCAACCGGTTTGACTGATGTGCTTGCAGGCGTTGTAGGCGACCCCAGCAGTGGCGATGGTTCCGATGCTGGTGGGTTGGTTGGTGCTGTAAATTCAATTTCGACTGGGCTGGACAGTGGCACTGAAAACACGCCCTTGGCACCATTGGTCGATCCCTTGACAGAAACCTTGGGTTCGGACTCTGGCGCTGTGGATGGCGTTGCGCAAGGTTTGGCCGATGTGGGTAACACCCTGGCTGGTGATGACAGCCCATTGGCGCCGGTCACCTCGGACATCCTTGCCCCGATCGTGGGCACGAGCGACGACACCAGTGACACCAATGGTGTTCCCGGTACCCTGAATGAAGTCAGCGAAGGGCTGACTGACCTGACTGCTGAAGACGCAGCGCTTGCACCTTTGGATCCAGTCACGAGCGCGGTAGGAGACGGAGTGAATGCGCTGGCCGATGGGGTTGAAACTCTGGGAGGCGCTGTGACCGATGCCTCCGCCCAAGACCCCACTGGCTTGATTGGCACGGTGGGAGAGGTGTTGGGTGGCGATAGCGTCAATTCTGGCGATTCGGGCGCAGGTACGGCACTGCCGACAGACGCATTGCCACTGGATATGCTGACCGGTGCCCTACCAATTTCAACTGATGGCGGAGGACTGGGGCCGCTCGATTCATTGACTGGTGCCTTGCCTGTTTAAACTTTACCGCGAGGTCTGACTTCAAATCCCCCGACCAAAACAGTTGGGGGAGAGTGTTTAAGAAAATAGACCATCCCGTAAACAATAGTGACGTTGGTTGCGCGTAATTGTTAAACCCCCATTATTTGCGTTCAGAATACTGTGAGTCATCTGTCAGTAAACAGGGGGTTTTGTGAAGGTCATACTATTGTTAATTGGTTTAATGGGATTGATGTCCAATGGTTATGCCGGTCGCCCCATTGAAACTGACGACGCGTCGGTGACTGCCCATCGAACCTGCCAGCTTGATTTTTGGACAGAAACATCGTTGGAGGTTCGACAGGACAATTTCAATGGGGGCTGCAATTTCTTGGGCAATGGCGAGTTCAGTCTCGGGCTTGGTGCCGTACATGGCAATCAGGAAGATCAAACTCTGAGTTCCCTCGGTTACAAGCACATTTTCAAACACTTCACTGACAGCACTGCGGGGTATGGTCTGGCGGCCAGCAGAGAGTGGGGGCGCCTGAAGTCTACCGATGAGTCTTCACAAGAAACACTGTTGACCACGATTGCGTCTGTGCCTTTGAGGGGCGAGGATTTACTGCTTCACCTGAATCTTGGCTATTTGCAATACAGAGATCAAATTCAAAGCGACAACAGTGTTTTCAAGGCAGCGGCGCTGGATTACTCATTCAATGAGCGTATCGGGTTTTCTGTCGAAACATTCTCAGGTGTTGAGGACAGTTTGAGCTGGCGAGTCGGCGCCCGGTACACCCTGATCCCTGATTTTTTGCAAATCGACGCAAGTTATGGCAGCGATTACGGCACTTTCCAGGGTGCAAGGGCATTTACCGTGGGTTTTGGGATCACCCCAGGTTTCTGACACTTTCAGGTATTTTTGATCACCATCAAAATTGCAACCACAACACACATCGCACCAAATGCCTTTTTCAACTGGGCACTTGGCATTTTGTTTGAAATCAACCGGCCACCCAACATGCCACTCAGCGCGGCAGCAGCAAAAGTAATGCCCACTTCATAATTGAATGCACCGGCGTTTGCGCTGTTCAGCACTCCGAATGTCGACACAATTGCGATCACTGCCAAGGAGGTCACGGTGACTGACTGTACGCTCAGGTTGGTAAAACGCTGCAGGGCAGGAACCAACACAAAACCTCCGCCCACGCCCAGTAAACCGGACAGAAAACCTGCCACTGCACCAGAGAAAACAAGGGCTCGAGCGCATGGCCAGGTCCAGATAAACCGCCCGGTCTCGGGGCTGCGGATACAGGGACATTTGCTTTTTTCAGAATCAGGCGGTGCGTCAATTACATTCATTTCAGAATTGGCTGCACCCCGAAACGCATTGAATGCAACCCACAGCAGCACTACCGCGAAGGCCAGCCCCAATGCCTGTGTGTCGACTTGTTGGGCCACCCAAAAACCTACAGGCGAGAGGAGCAAGCCCACAAAACCCATCAGGGCCGCTGCTTTGTAGCGAACCTCACCCGCACGTAAACCCAGCACTGCACCCAGCGTGGCGGCAAGGCCCACGGCCAGCAGGCCAATTGGTGATACTTCTTGCACAGGCAGGCCCGTGGTAAAAACCAGCAAAGGCACAGCCAGCACACCACCGCCTGCGCCAGTCAGTGCCATGACCAAACCTACTAAAAGCCCCAAAGCCAAGGTACCAATCATGCAATTGCCTGTTTTAAAAATGTTCTCGGAATGCGTTGAATGTTGAACATATTGCCAGTGTGTCCCTGAGTATCGTGCGGCAGGCGACAAGAACAAGAGAAGGGTCTATTATATGCGTGTTTGCGCATATATAAGGTATTGAGGTTAGAGAATGATTTTCAAGCAGCTTTTTGAGCCTGTCTCCAGCACATACACCTACCTCGTGGGTTGCGAGCAAACAGGTCAGGCCATTTTGATTGATCCTGTTGTCTCGGTGATGGACCGCGACCTCGCCATATTGAATGAGCTCGGTTTAAAACTGGCCTACACCCTGGACACACACATTCATGCAGATCACATTACCGCTGCGCTTGAATTGAAACGAAAGGTAGGTAGCAAAATCGCAGCGCCTGCCTTTGACCGCCTGCCATGCACTGACCATGCGATAGAGGAGGGGAAACCATTTGTTGTGGGCACTGTGCGAATTGATCCCCTGCACACACCTGGTCATACGGATGGTCACTTTTCTTATCACCTTGGAGAGCGGGTATTTACTGGCGATGCTTTGCTGATTGATGGTTGTGGCAGAACTGATTTTCAGAACGGGGATGCCCCCACATTGTATAAAAGTGTCAAAGAGAAACTTTTCCGCCTGCCAGAAGATACTTTGGTGTATCCCGGACACGATTATCAAAATCGACGTGTTTCTTCGATAGGGCAAGAGAAAAACCGAAACCCTCGCCTGGGTGAGCAAAAAACTCTTCAGGAGTTTATCGAGATCATGCGTAATCTGAATTTGCCTTATCCCAAATTTATTGATTATGCGGTGCCAGGCAATCGTCTGTGTGGGGTTTGTCCCAGCCATTTGCCTGAAGAGCTTGAAATCTATTGTCAACAGATTACAGAAAGTAAACAGGGGTGATTCAATGATTGACTTGTTCGTTGGTGGGTGTATTTGATATGAATTACCTTGTATGCTCTCGTTTTGCACTCTGATTTTTCACATCGAATGTTATTGAATCACGAATCCAGTCAACTTGTTCTAATCGATTATCAAGAAAAACTGATGCCGGCCATTCACCAGGCCGATGATGTTTATAAAAATGCCCTGATATTGGCCACCTTGGCCAAAAAGCTGCGTGTACCAGTTTTTGGTACCGAGCATATGCCCGACAAAATTGGTCCTTTTGTACCCGCTCTGGGTGCCCTGTGCAAAGCCACCATGCGCAAAACGCACTTCAGCGCTTGCCCGGAAGGTTTGCTTGATTTGTTAACCAGCAAGGCGCCCGCAGGCAATGCGCGCAGTTTACCGAAGCATTTGCAAAAGAATAATCAGGAATCGGAGAGATCCAGTATTGTCATTGCAGGTGTTGAGGCCCATGTTTGTTTACTCCAAACCGCGCTCGATTTATTGAATGAAGAAATGGAAGTCTGGGTGGTTACTGATGCTTGCGGCTCTAGAACCGAAAGAAATCGGGATGCAGCCTTTGATCGCTTGGCAGGTAATGGCGCCGAATTGGTAACTACTGAAATGGTGGTTTTTGAGTGGTTGGAAAGTGCAGAAAATGAGCATTTCAAATTTGCACTTGACCTCATTAAGTAATCAATTTAATTTCACGTTTGTGATTAATAATAAATTTAATTACAATCGGGCTTGTTAATAAATTTTTTGAAAAAGTAAAAAGTAAAAATGAAAAAACTAAACTTATCTGCTTTAAGTGCTTCTGAGCTTCAGCAATTGAAGTCAGACATTGAAAAAGAATTGAATGACCGCAGTTCCAAATTACAAGCCATTGAAGAAGTCAAGAAGCTAGCTGCTTCAAAAGGTTTGAAGCTCGAAGAGTTGTTTGCTGAACTGGGTGGATCCAAACCCAAAGGCAAACGTGAATTGGGCCCAGCGCCGGTGCGTTTCCGTCACCCACAAGATTCTTCACTCACTTGGTCCGGACGTGGCAAGCGCCCGAACTGGATGAAAGAAGCCATGGCCAAAGGCATGACGGAAGACCAAATGCGTGTCTGATGTTGTTGAGAACATAAAAAAGCCGCTGGCACTCACCAGCGGCTTTTTTATTGGGCACTTGGCTCGATTAGTTACTCGCCCAAGCCGCGAGCCAAATCTTTCTTCAAGTCAGCCACATCTTCCAGGCCAATCGCCAAACGAATAAGGCCTTGCTTGATGCCCGCTGCTTCGCGCGCTTCAGCACTGAGGCGCCCATGGGTTGTTGTGCCAGGGTGGGTAATGGTGGTTCGGGTGTCGCCCAGGTTGGCCGTAATCGACATCAGTTGACTGTTGTCGATCACATGCCAGGCCTTGGTGCGTGCGTCGTCCTCGTTGGCGGCTTTTACTTCAAACGACACAATTGCCCCCCCGGTTTTTTGTTGCCTCATGGCCAGTTCATGCTGCGGGTGGCTCTTCAGCCCCGGGTAGTATACTTTGCTCACGGCAGGGTGTGCTTCCAGCCAGGTGGCAATGTCGAGAGCCGCCGCCGACTGCGCCAGCATGCGAATATTCAGCGTTTCGAGGCCTTTGAGCAACACCCAGGCGTTGAAAGCAGACAACGTAGGACCCGCCGTGCGTAGCACGGGCAGAATCTTGTCTTTCAGCAAGTCCTTGGGACCGCAAATCGCACCCCCCAATACTCGGCCCTGACCATCGAGATATTTGGTCGCGGAGTGAATGATGATTTCAGTACCGAAATCGACCGGCTTTTGTAAAGCGGGTGTACAAAAGCAATTGTCCACGACGTTGTAAATGCCGTGTTTTTTTGCCAGATCGCTTAACCCCCTCATGTCAAGAATTTCGGTGAGCGGGTTCGACGGTGTTTCGCTGTAAAACAGTTTCGTGTTGGGTTTGATCGCCTTTTCCCAAGCTTCAATACTCGTACCGTCCACGAAGGTGGTTTCAATTCCAAAGCGGGCGAGAATATTCACGAACAGCTGCACAGTGGCGCCAAACAAAGCTTTTGAAGCAATGATATGGTCGCCGGCATTCAGCAAGCCCATACAAGCCGTGGTGATGGCCGCCATGCCGCTGGACGTGGCCAGGCAGTATTCCGTGTCTTCAAGCACCGCCAAGCGCTGTTCAAACATTTGCACGCTGGGGTTGGTAAAGCGCGCGTACACATTGCCTTCCTCGGCGCCCGCAAAGCGGGCAGCGGCTTGGGCCGCACTGTCAAACACGAAGCTTGATGTTAAAAACATCGCCTCCGAATGTTCGCCAAATTCAGTGCGGTGGCTGCCTGCCCGAATTGCTTTGGTAGCGGTGGCCCAGTCGGCCGGGTTTGCCTTGGGTTTGTTGTTGCTCATGATTGCAGTCCTTGCGCAATTCGGGTTTGTACAGTGTGCTTGCCCAATAAACTCATGACCTTGTCAATTGAAGGCGTTTGCGTAATGCCGGTCAACATCAAGCGCAGCGGCATTGCAAGCTTCGGCATTTTCAGCCCATGGTTTTTGATCGTGGCTTTCACTAAGCCATTGAGGGCTTCCACGTTCCATTCCACGCCGTTCAGGCCTTCATTGAAATCGACCAGTGCCGCGCGTACACCTGCTTCGTTCAGCATGGGTGCCAGTTCGTCCGCGTTCACCTGTGGCACTTTGTAAAACAGCGCTGCCTCATCGCGCAATTGCACCAAGGTGGAAGCGCGCTCCAGCACCGCATCCAGCACATCAGCCAATTTGGGACCCTCAGCTGTACTCACACCATCCTTTTCAAGGCGGGTTTGCAAATCCGACAGCAGCAGTTCTTTCGGGGCCTGTTTCATGTAGTGGGCATTCACCCACTTCAGCTTTTCCGGGTCAAATTGGGCGGCCGATTTCGACAGATTGGTCGAATCAAACCACTCGACCAATTGCTCACGGCTGAACAGTTCGTCGTCACCATGGCTCCAACCCAAACGGGCCAGATAATTGATCATGGCATCCGGCAAAAATCCTTCCTCGTGATATTGCACCACACTCACCGCACCGTGCCGCTTGGACAGCTTTTCGCCATCCGGCCCCAGAATCATGGGGATATGGCCATAAATGGGTTGCTCGCCGCCCAGTGCCTTCAAAATATTGATTTGGCGCGGGGTGTTGTTGATGTGGTCATCGCCGCGAATCACGTGCGTAATTTTCATTTCCCAATCATCGACCACCACACAAAAGTTGTACGTGGGCGTGCCATCCTGACGGGCGATAATCAGGTCGTCCATTTCTTCGTTGTTGATTGAAATGGGGCCTTTCACCAGGTCGTCCCAGCTCACTGCGCCGCTCAACGGGTTCTTGAAACGCACCACCGGCTTGACCCCCGCCGGTGGAGTGGGCAGCACTTTGCCTGCCTCGGGGCGCCAGGTGCCGTCATAACGAATACGTTGCCCATTTTCCCGTTGCTTTTCACGCATTTGATTCAATTCTTCTTGCGTACAGTAGCAAAGGTAGGCGTCGCCTTTTTCAAGCAGTTTGTCGATCATGGCCCGGTACCGGTCCATGCGCTGCATTTGGAAAAACGGACCTTCATCATAATCCAGGTTCAACCAGGCCATGCCATCCATGATGGCCTGCACAGCCTCTGGTGTGGATCGTTCAACATCGGTGTCTTCCACACGAAGAATGAATTGCCCCTTGTGATGGCGGGCAAAAGCCCAGCTGTACAAGGCGGTTCTGGCACCACCCAAATGCAAATAGCCGGTTGGGCTAGGGGCAAAGCGGGTGCGGACTGTTTGATTTTGGCGATCTGTTGACATGGATTAGTGACTTTTTTTCAAAGAACTCATATTATAAGTTCAAGTAAATTCTTAGGTTGCGGCAATCAGTTATGGCAATACACAATTTCGACCGACGTTCATTCATCAAAGCAGTAAGCACTTTGGCTGTCATTGGCTCGGTAGAACCCTTTTTGAACCGGGGTGTATTCGCCGCGGGTTCCGATCTCGTCCCACCCCCTGATCTTTTCGATCCGGGCCTGGTTGACCTTACCTTTTGGCTGCAACCGCGCACACTTGAAATGGTACGCCCACAATCGGGCGAGCGCTTGAACATTACCTACTGGAAAGACGGACATCTTAACCCAATCGCCTATGAGCAGATTTGTGGTTTGCTTCGAGATGTGCAAGCAAATCAGGTTTTCCGCATGGACACCCAAATAATTGACACCCTCTGGGCTGCACAGGCTTTTGTGCGCCGTTACGGTTTTGTGGCTCCGGTTGAAATCACCTCTGGTTATCGCAGCCCGAAAACCAATGCGCGTCTCATTGAACAAGGTTTGCCAGCCGCCCGCAATTCCCTGCACTTGAAAGGTCAGGCCGTGGATTTTCGACTGCCAGGTCTTCATCCCAAAGTGCTGGGTGAACTGGTGGAGGGTTTCCGCGCAGGTGGTGTGGGCTTCTATTTCCGTGTGGGTTCAAAAGGTGGCTGGATTCACGCTGACACTGGTCCGGAGCGTGTCTGGCGTGGTTAAATAAGGCCATCTAAAAAAACAACAGTGCGAGGGTGGTTTTTTGGCAGTTTTCGGTCGCATTACAGGCAGTTTTGTAGCGGGCTTGGCTTTGTGCCTGTCGCTGGTTGCATGTGGCAAAGCGCCCAACAATCCTTATGTCGAAACTGCGGAAGACAAAAAGCAGAGCACCCTTTACACTGCCTTCACGGCGCGCCCCAAGCATCTTGACCCAGCCCAGTCCTATACCTCCGACGAAGCGGAATTCACCTACCAAATTTATGAGCCGCTGTTTCAATACCATTATTTGAAGCGCCCTTATCAACTCGAACCCCTGGCTGCGGCGGCCATGCCTGTACCTGTTTATCTGGATGAAGCAGGCAATGTGTTGCCCGACGATGCGCCCTTGGATGCCGTGAAAACCAGTGTTTACACGATCGAGCTAAAACGCGGCATTCAATATCAGCCGCACCCAGCATTCGCCAAGGATGCCCAAGGCAATTTCCTGTATCACCAGTTGGGTGACGATGCCCGCAAGTACAGCAGCCCTTTGCAGTTTGAGCAGCAGGGCACACGCGAGTTAACCGCACACGACTATGTGTATGAAATCAAGCGGCTTGCCAGCTCGCGGATCGTGTCCCCGATTCTTGGGCACATGGGTGACTACGTGCAAGGCTTGGGTGAGTTGTCAAAAACCCTGCAAGAACACGACAAAGCGCTGAAAGAGAAAATTCAGAAAGAAACTGGCCGTGCTTTTCCGCCCGCCACTGCTGATTTGCCATGGCTTGATTTGCGCCAATTCGATTTGCCCGGTGCCAAGGCGCTGGATGACCACACGCTCGAAATCCGCGTGAACGGCAAGTACCCCCAGTTTATTTACTGGTTGGCGATGCCGTTTTTTGCGCCCATCCCTTGGGAGGCTGATGCGTTTTACAGCCAAAAAGGTTTTGTAGAAAACAACCTGGTGCTGGATTGGTGGCCCGTGGGCACTGGCGCGTACATGCTGACCGAAAACGACCCGAATTCCCGAATGGTGTTGTCGCGTAACCCGAACCATCGCGGTGAGCCGTATCCTTCAGAAGGTGAGCCTGGCGACGAGGCCAAAGGCTTGTTGGCCGATGCCGGCAAAACAATGCCCTTTATTGATCGTGTGGTGTTCACCCGCGAGAAGGAGGGCATACCTTATTGGAACAAGTTTTTGCAGGGGTATTACGATACTTCCGGTGTCAGTGCGGACACGTTTGATCAGGCAATTCGTGCCAGTGCCGACGGGGATGCAGCCTTGACGCCAGAAATGGCTGAGAAAGGTATTCGACTGGAAACTTCATTGTCCACCAGCATGTTTTACCTGGGCTTTAATTGGCTAGACCCGGTGGTCGGACCAGGAAAGTCAGTCGAAGAGGCGCGTCGCGCCAGGTTGCTGCGCCAAGCCATTGCAATTGCGATGGACTGGGAGGAATTTTCGCAAATTTTCACCAATGGTCGAGCGGTGCCTGCCCACGGCCCAATACCGCCTGGCCTGTTTGGTTACGAGGAAGGTGAAGCAGGTTACAACAGGCAGGTGTACAACATAGTTGACGGCGCGCCGGTACGCAAGCCGGTTGAAGACGCCTTGGCCTTGCTGAAACAGGCTGGTTACGACAACGGAATCGATCCGAAAACCGGACAACCTTTGACCTTGGCGCTCGATACGACGGGTGGTGGTCCGGGTGACAAAGCGCGCTTTGACTGGTATCGCAAACAGTTCGCAAAGCTGAATATTCAATTGGATATTCGTGCCACCGACTGGAACCGTTTTCAGGAAAAAATCCGAAAGGGAAATGCACAAATTTTCTTCTTGGGCTGGAACGCCGATTACCCCGATCCGGAAAACTTTTTGTTTTTGCTTTATGGCCCAAACAGCCGTGCAAAAACTGCAGGTGAAAATGCATCGAACTATTCCAACGCACAGTATGACGCCATGTTTGAGCGCATGAAAACCATGCCCAACAATGAAGAGCGTGCTGCGATTATTTCGCAGATGACCGATCTGGTCCAAGACGACGTGCCTTGGTTGTTCGCATTCGTACCGCAACAGTTTGGATTGATTCACGAATGGTACGGCAACGTGAAACCCAATGATCTGGCTCGCAACAGCATCAAATACAAAACGATCGACAGCGCCAAACGTGACCAGGCCCGAAAAGAATGGAATCAGCCCGAGTGGTGGCCAATTCCAGTGTTGATGATCGCACTGGCCTTGTTCATTTGGCCCGCTTGGGCCGCCTGGAAGCGCCGTGAACAAGCCATCGGTATTCGCGAAGACTTGGCCGCCACCGCGGCAGGCAGCACAGGGGGCGAACGCTGATGGGCAATTATCTGGTTCGCCGTGTGCTGTATGGCTTGCTGGTGCTATTGGGTGTCAACCTGATCACCTTTGTGTTGTTCTTTCAGGTCAACAGCCCCGATGATATGGCCCGTTTGGCATTGGGTGGCAAGCGGGTTGCGCAAGAATCGATTGAGCAATGGAAGCGTGAGAAAGGGTACGACTTGCCCTTGCTGATCAACAGCGAAGCGCAAGGCACAGGCACACTCACCGAGACCATTTTCTTTCAGAAGTCGGTGCCCATGTTTGTAGGCGAGTTTGGCAGCTCTGACGATGGTCGAAACATCGCCAATGAAATTGTGAAGCGTGCAGGGCCCAGCCTGGCTTTGGCAGTTCCAGTGTTTGTACTGGGTTTGTTCCTGAATATTGTGCTGTCCCTGCTGCTGACCTTTTTCCGGGGCACTTATCTGGATTTGACCGGTGTGGTGCTGTGTGTGCTGGCCATGTCCATTTCCGGTTTGTTTTACATCATTGGCGGGCAGTACCTGTTCTCTAAAACATTGGCACTGGTTCCAATCTCGGGCTATGACTCGGGTGTGGATGCGTGGCGCTTTTTGATATTGCCGGTCATCATTGGCGTGGTCAGTGGTTTGGGTGGCGGTACGCGCTGGTACCGCACCATTTTCCTCGAGGAGATCAATAAAGACTATGTCCGCACCGCACGCGCCAAGGGATTGTCTGAAGTTCAGGTGCTTGGGCGCCATGTGTTGCGCAATGGTCTCATTCCGATTTTGACTGGTTCGGTCACGGTCATTCCTCTGCTGTTTATGGGTTCGCTGATTTCTGAATCTTTCTTCGGCATCCCGGGCTTGGGCAGCTACACCATCGAAGCCATTCAGTCCCAGGATTTTGCAATAGTGCGGGCCATGGTGTTCATTGGTTCGGTGCTTTATTTGGTGGGTTTGATTTTGACTGACATTGCTTACACCATCGCGGACCCTCGGGTTCGCCTGGCTTAAGGAGAGCGGTCGATGATGCCCACTCTTCTGCTAACGGATGTACTGATCTGGCTGCTGGTTTTTGGCGTGTTGGCGTATGTCCGCAATGTGCTGAAAAACCCGCTTTCCCGCGCTTCCTGGGGCTTGGTGTTTCAGTCGAAAATTGCCAGCGCCAGTTTGGTGGTGCTGTTGTTGGCGGTGGTCATCACTCTGTTGGACAGTGTGCACCTGCGCCTGAATTCTGAACAGCAAAGCCGATACGCCAGCCCGATTATTTCAGTGCTTGATTTGGCTTTGGGGCCCTTGGCCTATCAGCGCGAGAAATCGTACTCAGCACCTCTGGCCACTCGCGCCCTGAGCAAGGAAAGCATGGAGGTAAATGGCAAGCCCGTTCGTGATTATGCGCGTTTGCAGTTTGGTGGCGCACATTTGAGCGATGAAAGCATGAAAGGGCAAGATTTGCTCAAGCGAGCTTATCAGGGTGCCTTGGGTGGTGCAGTGCTGTGGGCATTTTTCCTGACAGCCTTGTGGATCATTCGCAGGGCCATTGCACAGGCGGATCATCAAAACAGCATTACCGTGTTCACGGGCAGTGGTGCCTACCAGGCAGTGGTGTGGACTCTGTTCGTGCTCTGTATTGTGGGTGGCGTGGTATGGAAGTGGGCTGAAGCCTACCACGTGCTGGGTACCGACAAAGTGGGAGTGGATGTATTTTACATTGCGCTGAAAGGCTTGCGCACCGCCATGCTGATCGGGTTACTGACTACTTTGCTTACCCTGCCGGTGGGTATCGCCATGGGCTTGGCCGCAGGTTACTTCCGTGGTTGGGTCGATGATGTCATTCAATACATCTATACCACGTTGAATTCGATTCCATCCGTGTTGCTGATTGCTGCCACGGTGCTGATGCTGCAAGTGGCGCTTGACGCCAATCCAGATGCTTTTGCCTCGTCGGTTGAGAAAGCCGACCTTCGTCTGTTTTTCCTGTGTGCCATCTTGGGTTTGACCAGCTGGACCGGCCTTGCCAGATTGATTCGTGGTGAAGTGTTGAAAATGCGTGAGCAGGACTACATTCTGGCCGCCCGAGCCAGTGGCGTGTCCAGCGCAAAAATTCTGTTCTCGCATTTGTTGCCCAATCTGATGCACCTGATCTTGATTGCCATGGTGATGGACTTTTCAGGACTGGTGTTGGCCGAGGCGGTGCTCAGTTATGTCGGCGTGGGTGTGGACCCGAGTACATTCAGTTATGGCACCATGATTAATGCAGCGCGGCTTGAGCTAAGCCGTGAGCCTATTGTGTGGTGGAGCCTTGTGGCTGCATTCGTATTCATGTTGTTGTTGGTGCTTTCAGCCAACCTGTTTGCCGATGCCGTGCGCGATGCATTTGATCCGCGTGCGCGCCAGTTGAAACAATCTTTGGTAAGGGTGTAAGCGTATGAGTTTGCTCGACATCCATGGACTAACGACTCGCTTGGCCAGTGAGGCGGGTTGGGTGCACGCGCTCGACGATATTTCTCTGGCCGTTGAAAAGGGACAAACCTTCGCCTTGGTGGGTGAATCAGGTTGCGGCAAGTCAATGACAGCGCTCAGTATTGCCCGCTTGCTGCCAGACAGTGGAGCAATTGTTGCCGGGCAGGTGAAGTTGAACGACAGGGGCGCCGGTGCTGACAGCACCGATGTGCTAAGGATCAGCGAAACCGCGATGCGCACCCTGCGCGGAAAGCGCATCGCCATGATTTTTCAGGAGCCCGGTACAAGCCTGAACCCGGTGATGACTGTGGGCGATCAGCTCTGCGAGATCATCTGTTTGCACACGGGTGCCAGCAGGTCTCAGGCCTTGAATGAAGCTGAAGAGTGGCTGGGCAGGGTGGGTATTCCAGAGCCCAAAAAGCGCTTGCAGCAGTACCCCTTCGAAATGTCGGGTGGGCAAAAACAGCGAGTCATGATTGCCATGGCCCTGAGTGTCAAGCCTGACTTGCTGATTGCGGACGAACCCACCACCGCACTGGATGTGTCCATTCAGGCGCAAGTACTGGATTTGTTGAAAACTCTGCAGCGAGAGCAGGGCATGGCCATGTTGCTGATTACGCACGACTTGGCGATTGTTAAACAAATGGCGGACACGGTGGGGCTGATGTACGCTGGCCAACTCGTTGAGAAAGCAAGCACTGCTGAATTTTTTGCGGCTCCACGCCATCCTTACGCACATGCACTGGTGAAGTCTTTGCCCAGTCAGGCCCAGCGTGGGCAAGCTTTGTACGCGCTGGAAGGACGTGTACCATCTTTGGTGAATCCCAAACCAGGTTGCCGGTTTGCTGCCCGTTGTATACATGCGCAGGACACATGCAGCCAAGGCACGCCGCAATTGCTTCAAGCCACCGAGACGCATTCAGTTCGATGTTTCTACCATGCTGATTTGTCATTCTCCAAGCCGGATTCAGGCGACCTGGACAAAGCCATCGGTGTTTCTGGAGGCGCTGCCCCACGCGTCGTATTAAAAACCGTGTCCTTGTCGGTGGCTTATCCTGAGAAGGGTGGTTTTCTGCGGAAGCGCTTCAAACCTGTTTTGAACAAACTCGACATCACCTTGCTACAGGGTCGTACCGTGGCCTTGGTGGGAGAGTCGGGGTCGGGTAAAACCACGGCAGCCCGCGCCTTGCTCGGATTGTTGGGCAGCAATGCGAAAGTGGACGGCGATGTGCTGATGGACAGCAGACCGCTTCGCCAGTGGGCAGAGCGTGGACCGAACGGCTGGCGTTCTAAAATTCAGTTTGTATTCCAGGATCCCTTCGCTTCGCTGAATCCACGCCATCGCATTGCTGAAATCCTGGAGGAGCCTTTGCTGAGTTTGCGCCCTGAGATGGACTCCGTAGCTCGCAAGGCCCGAGTATTGAAAGTGATTGACCAAGTCAGCATGCCAGAGGAGGCCCTGGCCCGTTTTCCGCATGAATTCTCGGGAGGTCAACGCCAGAGAATTGCGATTGCCCGTGCCCTGGTTTCAGAGCCCAAGATATTGATTTGTGATGAACCCACTTCTGCGCTGGATGTGTCGGTCCAGGCTCAAATCTTGAATTTGCTGAAACGCTTGCAGACAGAAACGGGTGTGGCCATGTTGTTCATTACTCATAACCTGGCAGTGGTTCAGTATCTGGCAGATGAAGTGGTCGTATTGAGGCATGGGGATGTGGTCGAGCGTGGTTCCGCCGAGCAGTTGTTCGCCAACCCTCAACATGCATATACCCGTCAATTGATTGATGCAGCCCCGGTATTGTGACTCGTCAGGATTCCCAATTGCCCGGCTTTGGGGCGTGTGGAATGTTCAACTTCATACCAGGTTTGATAAGTTTTTTCTTGCTCAGGCCGTTGAGTCTTTGTAAAGATTTCACACTCACATCAAAGCGTTGGGCAATTTCTCCCAAGGTATCCCCTTTTTGTACAGTGTAACTGCGTTGGGTTTTTGGGGGCTTGTACTGTTTCAGGCTAGCCTGGATTTTTGCGCTGTATTCAACAGGCACCAGCAAGGTATTGCTGTGGGCAGCATACAAAACTGGTTGATTCAAACCAGGGTTGAGTTTGCGAATCAGTTCCAGTTCGACGCCTGCCAAACGAGCAATTTCGCGAAGATCGACATCCGAGTTACGTTTGATTTCAGCAAAGTAAGGCTTGTTTGGAAACTTGGGTAAATCCAGGCCAAAGCGTTCGGGGCTTTGAATCAGGTTTTTAAGCGCTTGAAGTTTGGGAATGTAGTGCCGTGTTTCAAGGGGTAATTCAAGGTTGTCCAAAGTGGGTTCCAGACCGGCTTCCTGCGCTTTTTTGACGGCACGAAGCACCGAACCCTCGCCCCAGTTATAAGAAAGCAAAGCCAGGTGCCAGTCGCCATGCATGTCATAAAGATAGGTAAGGTAGTCCAGTGCAGCGCGGGTAGAGGCCAATAAATCCCGTCTTTCATCAACCCACTTGTTTTGTTTCAAGTCAAACTGACGTCCCGTACTGGGAATAAACTGCCACAACCCTTCTGCAGCGGAAGGAGAGCGAGCGTGTGGATTGAACTGGCTTTCAATGAAAGGCAAGATCGCCAACTCGGAGGGCATGCCGCGTTTGGCACATTCTTGGGCAATGAAATAAATATAGGGCTCAGACCGCTGCAACATGCTCTTTACCATGCGCTTGTTTTTCAGCAAGGCGCGTTCTCGCACTTTGACTGCCTGAGTTTCCAGGTCGGGTATTGAAAATCCTTTTCGAATGTCAGCCCACACATCGCCGGGCTCTTCTGAAAAGTCCAAGGTTACTAGGTCATGGGGCCCGGACATTTTCAATTCAAGCCCCGGGTTTGGCGCTACCAGGCCGAACAGCTGAACCTCCTCGTTGCCGGCATTCAGTGCTAATTCTGACTGCTGCGCATTGCCCCATGCCTGATTGGGCGTCGCCACAATCCACGCCAAAATCGCAAATATTGCCCGATAACGGCCAATACTGGCCACCGTGGCAAGTTGCTTGATTCCATTTTTGAATGAGTCAGGCTGCAAAGGATTGGGTTGCCGGGCAGGGCAAAGAGCAAAATGAAAGTGCATCCTATGTTGAACTTATGTGTAGGTCAATCGAGAGTTGACCCATGCCCCAGCCCGAGTGATACCCCTTGAATTATTTCAAATCAGTATTTTTGTAAAAAAATGTTAACTGATGATTGCGATTAGAAGTGGTCTTTTGCTTCACGTATTTGTTTGAATTCAATGGGATTTTCAGCATTGATAAACAAATTGCTGAGCCGCTCAACACCCAGTGTTGTCGGAATAGTACTTAAGCCTTGCTCCCGAATTCTTCGGACTTCAATTTCTCGTGCTTCAATATTTTTGGAGTCGGGTGAATAGGCCCTGGCGAATCTTATGTTCGATTCAGTGTATTCATGTGCACAGAACACACGGGTATTGGCCGGGAATTGATTGAGTTTTTGAAGGGATTCAAACATTTGTTGGGCACTGCCTTCAAACAGCCGTCCGCAACCTCCAGAGAACAGGGTGTCGCCCGGAAACATCCAGACTTCGTCACTGTTCATGGTGTCTTTCAACTCAATCACGTAGGCCAGGTGGTCCACCGTGTGGCCGGGTACTTCAAATACCCGAGCGATCAGGCAATGCACATCCACCGTGTCACCTTCGCGTACGGGGCGGTTGACCTGTGCAACCCGTCCACTCGCCGGGCCATACACAGGAAGGTTTTTACCAGCTTTGCTCAACAGTGCGTCGATTCCACCCACGTGGTCCATGTGATGATGGGTGACCAAAATACCGCTAAGATGGAAGCCATGTGAATCCAGAAAATCTTGAACTGACTTACTGCAACCCGGGTCTACTACCATGCAGGCCTTGCTGGGTTCATGAACAATCGCCCACAGGTAGTTGTCCTGAAAGGCCGGGATCCCGTAGACCGACCAATTCGAAACTTGAGAAGACTTGAATGATTCCATCTGAACCCCTGAACGACTTGAGTACGCAACAAGCCCAAATGTTAGCACTCGATGCCTGGTTGAATACGCCAGCGGGCCGGTACTTTACAAGCCGCGAGCAGGCCTGGATTGATTCAGTGGTTCCTGATCTGTTCGGTTTCCGGGCTGTGCAATTGGGCACTCGGCTCGTGGATGGTTTGAAAGAAAGCCGGATACCCCACAAGGCCTATGTGCAGCAGGGCTTGGTGGCCAGTAAACCCGATGGGGTGGAAGTGATCACGCCCGATTGTTTTGCCGAGTTTGAAGAATTGCCTTTCGAGAGCCAGTCGCTGGACATGATTGTGCTGCCCCATGTGCTTGAATTCTCTGAGGATCCGCACCAGCTGTTGCGGGAGGTTGAGCGCGTGTTGATGCCTGAGGGAAGGGTAGTAATCACCGGTTTCAATCCAATGTCGCTGTGGGGCCTGCGCCATGCAGCGCTAAAACGTTGGGCACCTGTGTGGCCAGAAGGTTGTGAGCCTATCCATTTAAGCCGTTTGAAAGACTGGTTGAAACTGTTGTCCTGCGAACCTGAGTTTGGTCGGTTTGGTTGTTACCGTTTCCCGGCATTCACCGAAAGGGGTTTAAGTCGAATGGGCTTCATGGAGCATGCGGGTGATCGTTGGTGGCCTGTATGTGGCGCTGTCTATTTTGTTTGTGCAGTCAAAAGAGTGCGCGGCATGCGCTTGATTGGCCCGGCATTCAAAGACAAAAAGGTATCTGCACGCCAACTAAAACCCGTGGCCAATAAGGCGCTGAATAAAACACCTACAATAGGCGACCGTGGATAAGGCCAACAGGATCGAATTGTGACTGAACAAAGAATTGCCAACGTCGTGATGTATGCCGACGGGGCTTGCAAGGGTAACCCGGGGCCTGGCGGCTGGGGGGTGTTCCTGCAATCGGGTGATCATGCCAAAGAATTGTATGGTGGTGAATTGAACACCACCAACAACCGCATGGAATTGACTGCTGTCATCGAAGGGTTGAATGCTTTAAAAAAGCGTTGCAGTATCGACGTGTACACCGATTCGCAGTACGTGCGTAAAGGTGTACTGGAGTGGATGCCAAAGTGGAAGATGAACGGCTGGAAAACATCGGACAAGAAACCGGTGAAGAATGCCGATTTGTGGCAAATACTTGATGAAGCCAGCGTACGGCACTTGGTGCGATGGCATTGGGTGAAGGGCCATTCTGGCAACCCGGGTAACGAAAAGGCGGACGCCCTTGCAAACCTCGGCGTGGAAAAGGCGATGAGACAATGAGATATGTAGTACTGGATACAGAGACAACCGGCCTGGAAGTGCGACAGGGCCACCGCATCATCGAAATTGGTTGCATTGAGGTCAATGGTCGGCAGGTGACCGACCATCATTTTCACCAGTACATCAATCCGGAGCGCGAGGTTGATGAGGGTGCATTCCAGGTGCACGGAATTTCCGATGAAATGTTGGCAGACAAGCCGAAATTCAAGCAAATTGCCAAAGACTTTCTTGATTTTGTGCAGGGCAGTACCCTGATCATTCACAACGCATCATTTGATATTGGCTTTCTGGATGGTGAACTTGAACGCTTGGGCTTGGGCAAGATGGCCGACTATGTCGAAGGCGTGATTGATTCACTGGGCATGGCGCGTGAAATGTTTCCGGGCAAGCGTAACAATCTGGATGCGCTGTGTGACCGACTGGGCGTCAACAATGCTCACCGCCAGTTGCACGGGGCGCTGCTGGACTCGCAAATTCTGGCTGAAGTCTATTTGGCGATGACCCGTGGACAAGACAGCCTGGTGATCGATTTGAACGCCCATCCTGAGGATGACGGTGTTGAACGAATCAAACTGGGGGCCTTGAACCTGCCTGAGCCTGAACCCAGTGCAGAGGAGTTGGCCATGCATGTGGCCTACCTGGCAGACATCGAGAAAGCGGCGAAAGCCCCTAGCGTATGGAGCAAAATCAGCCAGCCAGCTGACGAACAAGCAGTTTAAGGAGATTTGCCATGAAAAAGGCAATTGCATGGGGTGCGGGTATTGTGGTGGGTGTGCCAGTGGTATTGGCGGCTACAGCAGCAATCTTGGTGAATACCATTGACCAGCAGGCCTTGCTGAACAAAGCCAGTGCGGTTGTCAAAGAAAAGCAGCAACGAGACTTGGCCTTCACTGGCCCCGTGCAGCTCAAGTGGTTCCCGTCGATTGGTGCCGATTTGACGGGTGTCACCCTTTCTGAATTCCAAAGTACCGATCAATTTTTGAAGGCTGACAAAGTCAGTATTTCACTGGCCTTGTTGCCGCTGCTAAGTTCAGAGGTGGTGGTTGACGCGGTACAAGCCAGTGGTGTCACCGTGAATGTGGTGAAAAATGCCGATGGCAAGTTCAACTTCGATGATTTGAGCAATCCTGAGAATAAAGATGTATCCCAAGCTGAGCCTGAGCCAAATCCACAAGCCGATCAGCAGGCACTGAATTTTTCAGTGGATTCGGTTGCGCTTGAAAACCTGAATGTGACTTACGTCGACAAGCAGACGGGCCTGGAGGCCTCACTGAACAACTTCTCCATGCAAAGTGGTCGTATAGAGCCAGGTGTACCTACTGAGATTGAGTTGAACGGCAATATGAAGGCCAACAAGCCGCAAGCCGATTTGAACATCAACTTGAATACCCGCCTTGAGTTTGGATTGGGTGAAAATCTGTATGCGAACTTTGAGAACCTGAAGTTTGCTGTGTTGGGCCAACTGGATCAGCAACAGGCCGATGTGAATGTGCAGGCCAGTACCCTGAATGTGAACCCGAATACCTTGGAGTTGAAAGCACAGTCGCTGGATGCCAAAGCCAAAGGCCAACTTCCGAACGTAGGTGCATTCGACGTCAGCCTGAGCTCGCCTTCTCTCGAACTCAGCGACACTGTGGCCCGCGGCGAGGCATTTAACTTCAAGGCTGACTTGAAGCAGCCCACGCGCGGTATCAATGCCACACTCGATTTAACCGGTTTGCAGGGCAACTTGAAGCAGGCCGTTTCTGCTGCCTTGACCACCACCCTGAACATGGTGGAAGGCGAGCGCACCGTGAATTTGCAGCTTGCCAGCCCCATGAGCCTGAACATGAAAAGCCAATTGATTGAGTTGGCAGCCTTGACAGGTCAACTGGATGTGAAGGATCCAGCGTTGCCCAAAAAACAGGCCACCATGCCTTTGGCAGGGCGCTTGGCGGTGAACAACACAGAAAAAACTGCTGAGCTGGATTTGAACTCGAAATTCGAGTCCACCAGTTTTGATTTGAAAGCGGCCGTGAAGAATTTTGCCAAACCGGCGATCACCGCTGTATTGAATGCCGACAAGCTGGACATTGATGCCTTGCTGCCACCCAAGAAAAACACAGGTACCGAGACCTCGGCAAGTTCGGGTGAGCAAGGCAAAGACACGCCTGTTGACCTGAGCCCGTTGCGTCACTTGAATCTGGATGTGACCGCCAACATTGGCGAACTGAAAGTGTCGAATATTCAAGCTCAACAATTGAAAACAAAGGCAGTGGCGCGAGGTGGCAAGCTGACGATCTCGCCGCTGGATGCAAAACTGTACGGAGGTTCGACCACAGGTGTAATCACAGCGGATGCGAATACTCAAACCGTGACCGTGAACCAGAACATGACCAGCGTACAAATTCAACCAGTGATCAAGGCGTTGCTGGATAAAGACATGGTAGAAGGCAAAGGCAATGTGGGTATCAATATTCGAACCACAGGCAACACGGTGAATCAGATGAAAGCCGCGCTGGATGGCAAGGTTTCAGTCAGTCTTCAAGATGGTGCCATCAAAGGGATCAACCTGGCCGAGAGGTTCAGAAATGCAAAGTCACTGTTGAGCAGTGGCAGCAACTCCACCCAAAAAACCGACACTACCCAGAAAACGGATTTTAGTTCACTGGCTGTCAGTTTTGACATTGCCAATGGCGTGGCCACCTCGAATGACTTGAATGTGATGGCTCCCTTGTTTCGAATTGGAGGTGCTGGGCAGGTGAATCTGGTCAAGAACAGCCTGGATTATCTGGCGCGAGCCTCAATCGTAGCCACCAGCACAGGGCAGGGCGGTAAAACGCTGGATTCTGGCTTGAATGGGGTCACCGTACCCGTTCGTCTGTATGGGCCGTTCACGGGTGTGCAATGGGAGTTGCAGTTCAAGGATTTGGCCAAAGAAGCGGCCAAAGCCAAATTGCAACCCAAAATTGATGAGAAAAAAGAAGAGTTGAAGGGCAAGGCTGAGGAAAAGGTAAAAGATGCATTGAAAGGTTTCCTCAATCGCTGAGTTGCGCCGACAAACCAACAAAAAAAGGGGGGGCATGGGGGTAAGTGCTTTGTGAGCCAATAGTTTGCTAACATCAAGGCAAATTATTCCTACAACGGTGCCCCTGTGTCTGAACCCGCTGACTTGCCTGTCATTGAGCTAAGTTACGCCATTGAGCTTTTGTCCAAAAAGCTCGAAATTCAGTCCGCCGAAGCTGAACAGTTAATTCGACTGGCAAAGCTGGTGCGCTTGCCTCGCAGCCAAACTTTGTTTGAACAAGGTCAGCCCAGCCATCATTTTTATCTCCTGTTGCAAGGTCAGTTAAAAGGGCAGCGTTTTCGCCCTGATGGTTTTCAAGACTTGACCCTTTCTTTTTTCCCCGGAGAAATGATCGGCGAGCTTGGTTTTTTTGATCAAGCCCCACGCACACTTTCAATCTCTGCTCGCAGGGACAGCGTATTACTTGAAATCGACCAAACTGCGCTCGAGAAGTTTGGTGAGTTCAGTCGCTCGGTTTATCACCACCTGATCCGAATGCTGGTATCCCGTTTCAAGCGTGAGCTTGGTTACAGCGGCCCCTTGAAGCAGCATCAGTTCATTTTGTTTCAATCTTTTGTTCGCCCCGAGGGTTTGAGCACCCAGGCGGTTCAAGGCTTTCAGTCCGCCATGGCCCGGCATTGTGAGTTGCGGCGTTGGAAACAGCTCAGTGACGTGACTCCAACAGGTGAAGTCGGCACCAAGGACTGGGTTGTTGAAATGATTGAGACAGAACCTCTGGAAGCATTGGACGATCGTCTGATTGAAGAACTTGATTGCATGGTGGTCATGCTTTGCGCAAGCACCTTGAACGATTCGCGCAGTTGCGAGTTGCTGAAAGCGCAGTTGAAAAGCGCCGACGACGATTTGCCGGTTTGGTTTGTACTGGTGCATGAAGCGGCTTGGGTTGAGCAATCGGTGGTGGAGAGAATACGAAGTACTTTTGGCGGCGGTTTCAAGCTGTTGCATGTACGGCGTGGTCACCACTCTGACAACGCGCGCGTGGCACGGCATGTTTTGGGCCTCACCCTGGGCTTGGTACTGGGTGGTGGCGGTGCCCGTGGATTTGCACATGCCGGCTTTTTTCAGGCCCTCGAAGAGGCAGGTGTTGTAGTCGACTCAGTCGGCGGCACCTCCATGGGGGCTTTGGTGGGCGCACTCATTTCCTCCGGGCGCTCAGCGGCAGAGGTTAGCAAGGCGCTCGCCATCAGTTTCAAGAAAGGTTTGCCATTCAAACTGACAGACTACTGGATACCCAAACATGGCTTTGTGAAAAGCAAGGCTGTCGACGAGGTGTATCAAAAAGCATTTGGTGATTCGTTAATTGAGGACCAGCCGATTCCGTTTTTCGCCATCAGTTGCAATTTGACGACGGGTAACCAGTTCCTGTTTGAACAAGGCCCGTTGTGGAAGGCTGTGCGCGCCAGTACTTCCATCCCGGTATTTTTTGAGCCATTCATGGCGGGCAGGCAGGTCATGGTGGATGGCGCCTTGGTGAACAACGTACCGGTCGATTGCATGCGTGCCCGTGGTGCACGAAAAATTCTGACTGTCGATGTGGGTCTTGAAGAAGACATCACCGCGCACATGGTCAATGACAGCAGTGTACAAATGCCCACCATGATGAAATCGCTCATGCGCGTCATAGAACTGGGTGGTATTGAGAAGTCACGGCAGGCCAAAGTGATCAGTGACCTGTATGTTCAACCCTCCATTGAAAAAATCGGATTGATGGAGTTTGAGCGAAGAGAAGAGATCGTTGCCTTGGGTTACGAGGCAGGGCGTCAGGCAATTCCGGATATACTGGGCTTGCTTCACAAAACTACATAACAACGCAGTCGTCATTCTTACGAGGCTTTGATGCAAAAACACTCTACGGTAGAGGTGTTGGGTTGCAGCGGCAGTATCGGTATTCCCGGACAAGGAACAACTAGCTTTCTGATCGACAGCGATATTTTGATCGATGCGGGCACAGGCCTGTGCGAACTTGATTTCGCCCGTCTCGAGCAAATTGAGCATGTATTGATTACCCATTCCCACCTGGACCACATTTGCGGTCTGCCCTTTTTGATCGACACGGTGGGTGTGGGGCGCAAACGCCCACTGCGTGTTTACGCCACCCTCCCCACAATCAGGGCCTTGCAGCAACATATTTTCAATGAGGAAATATGGCCTGATTTCTCGAAAATTCCTACGGTAGAGAACCCGGTTCTGGAATATGTAGAGATACAACCGGAACAGGAACTGCTGTTCGGAGAACGCCGAATTACCACAGTGGAGGTGGATCACACCGTTCCAGCCGTGGGTGTTTTTTTGATTACGCCCACCGGGGGTTGGTGCTTCTCCGGAGATACGCACCAAACAGACCGGTTATTCACTCTTATCAACCAGGCAAAAAAGGTAGATTATTTCTTTATCGAGGCTGCTTTTCCTGACAAAGAAAAATGGCTTGCAGATTTGGCCAAGCATTTGTGTCCAAGTTTGTTGTTTGGTGAGCTTCAAAAATTAAACGCAGCATGTGAAATCTGGATTAGTCACCTAAAACCCAGAGAGCACGACCAGATTCAAAAAGAGTTACAGCAGTATCCGGGAAGCCAGCCGCTGCGCATTCTATCGGCCGGAATGATTTTTAACATTTAACGGTTACACCACATTTCTATGAAATTCAAACTTTCCGCAGTCGCCTGTGCAGTGGTGCTGTTGGTCAATTCGCATTTGCAGTTCGCACATGCGCAAACCCCGGCTGAAGGCACGTCAAGTTCCATGTCCAGTGGCGACGAATATCAGGAACCCAGTTTTACAGTATCTGGTTTTGAAGTGGTGGGCCCCGAACTGGTGCCTCGTGCGCAGGTGATGTCTGTACTGGGCGGCTTTTCAGGCCGGGAAATTACTTTTTCCGATTTGCGAACTGCCACATCCGCTGTTGAGCAATTGCACGCCGAGGCGGGTTATGAAGTGGTTCGCGTACTGATTCCTGAACAGGAAATCAAGCCTGGCGAACGGCTTAAACTGCAAATTGTTGACGCGCGGCTGGATGTGATCACCGTGGCTGGTAATGACTATTTCACCGCGGAGTCGATTCAGGAAAGCCTGGTGGTGCTGAAACCGGGTGCCTTGATCAACACCGTGGACATGGATAAAAACCTGCGTTTGATCAATGACAACCCGGCGAAAATTGTGCGGGTACGCCTGGAGCCGAGTGACAAACCGGGCCTGGTGGATGCCAAAGTGCAGGTGTCGGATCAAAACCCTCTGGCAGCGTACCTGACACTGGACAATTCGGGTACCAATGCCACGGGTGATTTTCGGATGGGTTTGGCCCTGCAACACAACAATGCGTTCAACAGGGGGCACATGGCCTCGTTTCAATACGTGACTTCGCCTGGGCGGTGGTCAGATGTTGAAGTGTTTGCACTGAATTACAAAGTACCGTTCTACAGCGTGAGTTCCATGCTTGAAATGGCCTACAGCGACTCGAATGTAGATGCAGGCAACCTCAGCGTCGGAGCCAGTACCGTGTCGGTAGCCGGCGCCGGTACCACTGCTGCGATTCGTTGGGTGAAGCTGCTGGATCGTTTGGCCGGGTTCGACGCACGGCTTACCTTTTCTCACGAAATCAAGGAATTTGTGAGTCAAGTTCAATTGAACGGTTTTGGCCCAAGTTTGGTGCCTGAGCTGGAGAGCAGACCCGTTGGCGTGTCGTATTCACTCTCCGAGGCATTTGATTCGCGGCAACGTGCTTTTCAGATTGGATATTTCAAAAATTACGTCACGGGTGGCAACAATTCGACCGCCCAGTACCAAATGACCAACCCGGCTGCTGAAGCCAATTTCGACGTGATTCGAGCCAATGCGAGTTGGTCGGAGCAGGTCATGCCCGGCTGGCGCCTGACTGCGCAGCTGGATGCGCAACACACCGATTACTCACTGATTCCCGGTGAACAATTTGGTGCGGGGGGAGTGTATTCAGTGCGCGGTTTCGAGGAACGGGTGATTTCCGCAGACCGGGGAACCCGACAGTCACTTGAATTGATGGGGCCGAACGTCAGCAAAAGTTTCGGCAACTTGTTTGAGCGTTTGCAGTTTGTCGGTTTTGTTGATGCGGCGCAGTTGAAATTCAACAACCCTGTGTTTGGCTCCCCAGTTGAGCCGCACCTCATGTCTTATGGTGTGGGTGCCCGTTTTGCCTTCTCGCCCAAGCATCAATTCCGAGTTGACCTGGCCAAGGTTGTGTCAGGTGTGCCTATTCAACCGCATGGTGACGTCATGTTGCACGTCACATTTGCCACTTCTCTGTAAGGAAAGACACCATGAAATCCAATCGTCTTTCAACCCGTAGCTCAGTTCGCAGTTCAGGCACCCAGTTTCAGCGCAAAGCGGTGGCATTGGGTGTGGCCATGGCCATTGCCAGTTCAGCTTACGCCAACCCCACCGGAATGTCGGTGGTCGCAGGGCAGGCCACCGCGCAAACCATTGGTAACTTGATGCAAATTACCAATACGCCAGGTGCCATTTTGAATTGGCAACAGTTCAACATTGATGTTGGGCAAACCACGCAGTTTATTCAACAAAATGCGGCCAGTCAGGTGTTTAACCGCGTTACTGGTGGCGATGTGTCCCAAATTCTTGGCACCCTGCAAAGCAACGGGCAAGTATTTTTGATCAACCCGGCGGGCGTGTTTTTTGGTCAGGGCGCTGTGGTGGATACCGCAGGCTTTTTGGCCAGTACACTCGCAGCGTCTGACACCGATTTGTTGAACGGACATTTGCGTTTCAACGATTCCACGGGAACAGCGGGCAACATCGTCAACCAGGGCTCATTGACCACGCATTCGGGTGGCTCCATTGTTCTATTGGCCCCCAGTATTGAAAACAGCGGCATTATTCATGCCGATGGCGAGGTTTTGTTGGCTGCTGGTCATAGTGTGACCATTGTGGACATGAAGCATCCCACCATTGGTTTGACCGTTGCTTCCAAGAGCGGCGACAAAGCTGTGAACCTGGGTCAAATCATCAGTAAAAATGCCTCCCTGTTTTCGCATTTGGTGAAAAACAGTGGCGTAGTTGAAGCCACTGGCGCCCAGGTGGGTGAGGGTGGCGTTGTTCGGTTCATTGCGCAAGGTGATGCGCTGGTTGGTGGGCATGTTCTCGCTGAAAGTAGCCAGGGTCAAGGTGGTGAAATTGACATCACCGGCCAACGCGTGGCGGTGCTGAGCGGTGCCCGCATTTCTGCGGATGGCGCCACAGGCGGCGGCACAGTGCATGTGGGCGGTGGCTGGAAAGGGCAAGATGACAGCTTGGCGAATTCGCAGCAAACGGTGGTGCAGGCCAATACGCATATTTCTGCGAATGCCACAGTCAACGGCAACGGTGGTGAGGTGGTGGTATGGGCCGACGGGCACACGGCCGTTGATTCTGAAGTACAAGCCAAGGGTGGCGCACTGGGAGGCAATGGTGGTCGGGTAGAAACCTCGGGCAAACAAAGCCTGGCTGTGAACGTGGCTGCGAACACCTCGGCTGCCAAGGGTGAGGCTGGGCAGTGGTTGATCGACCCGGCTAACCTGACGATTGTGGATCAAATTCCACAAGGTGGTTTTAACCTCGAAAACAGCTCACAGAGCCCGTTTTTTTCTACTGACGATATTTCTTCAACCTTCTCGCCGACTGAGTCATTTCTCTTGAACAGTACCGTGGTGGATGGTTTGGAAAACAACGGTTTTGTGCAAATTTACACCACTGGCACGCAACCAGGCGACGGTAATTTGACCATTGCGGCTCCTGTCCTGATTGATCAAAACACCTCTCAATCGACCGGTATCAATCCAGAACTATTTCTGGAAGCGAAAGGCGAAGTCAATATTGACGCCGCTGTGGGCTTGATGCCCGGGCAGCAAGTGTTTGATGGGTTCGATTTGTTCTTGAGTTACGACATTGCAAAGCCTGTGTATGTCGATGCCCCACTGTACTTGGGTAACACCGGTAATTTGATTTTGTCGCCATACGATATTGGTACGGCTTTGCCCACCAACACCATAGGCCAGTTGCCACTCGACGGCGTGAATTTGCTGTCGGGTATGAATACTGGTTCAAGTGGCCCATTGGCTCTGAATGGAATTACGGTAACAAGCGCGGTGGCCACGGATCCGATGACTGGGCCGCCAAGCTCCAACCCTTTAGTCACCTATTTTGTTGGCCCTGGAAAAACAGTAAAACTGAATATCTTGGGCGCAAGTCTTTCGATAAATGGGCTTGATTTTTTTACGGGCACTAACGTTCCGGCAACAGACATTCGGGTCGGTGCCGATAATTTTGCTTCCACTATGCCTGTCCAGGGCAATTTGCAATACAACTATCTGGATGCAAATAGTTTGACTGTAGACGCTGGTAGTACCGTGTCCTCGTATTCTACGACTGGTCTGGACAGCAACCAGATGCCAATTACATTCACCCCGGTTACGTATTTAAACTCGATCGTTTCAAGCGGCACCGTGAATTTCAACGGTGGTTTCAATGACATCGCTGAAATTGATACCAATTCCGGCACTTTGAATTTTTCAAACAGCGCCGGCAGCAGCAGTTCACCGGTTGATTTCTATCAAATTGGCGATATTGCTGCTGGCTCGGGTAGCACCATTAACCTGGTGGGCTCCAGGTTGTACTATCAGAAAGCGATTCTCAACGGCACATTCAACATGATGTCCAACGAGTTTGGCTCATCCTCTTTCCTGAGTGCGATTGATACTGATTTAAACGGAAGTTTCAACTTTGGCCCGGGTTTCAACAAAGCCAGTTTCCAGGCTTTGGGCATGGGCGCCAATTCGAGAATTAACCTGTCAGCAGGTTCTTTTCTTGAATTAGGGCGTGCATTTATCTCCTCTTCTTCCGGACCAAGTGCTACTCCCATGGTTCCGGAAAAGCAGCCAGGTGCCTATATTTCCGACACAACCCAAGGGCAATTTGTGGCCCAACAAGGTGCGCGTATTGTCATGAACGGCGCCGCCACGGATGACTTTATTCACTCCATGCCGCCGCTGCAAACCAGCGAGTCTTCAAGCTTTTCCTCTGGAGGGGCAGTAGTTGACATCACCGGCCTGGATGGGCGCCTGGATGCACCGGTGACCATTGAAGTCAATGGTTTCTTGAATTCCATCCAAACCAACACCGAAAACTTCGACTTCAACTCAGAAGTCAGCATGGCGACCCCCATCAGCACCATGGTGATTCAGTCTGCAAACATTCAAGTCAACGCCGGAGGTGATGGACGCTCTCTCAGAATCGGTGAGGTTCAGCTCTCGCAGCCGCTTAATAGCGATTTTGAACCTGTTGTTGATCTGGATTTCAACGGCTCGCTCACCGTAAACAGTGGCCGCGTGCGCCTGGAGGGCAAGAACCTGTCCACCGTAGACGGTACCCTGAATGTGAACGGTGCAAATTCCACCCTGGCCTTGTCCGGCAATTTCACTTCTGCAGATTTGTACGATGTAAACCGCAGCAATGGCGGTCGCCTTGCAGCCGAGGGCGTTTGGGACAACAGTCTGGTTAACGCCGGCAACGCTGCAACTTCAGCGCCGCTGAGCAAAGGGAATATTTTGGTTGGCGATGATTTGGTGGTCACCGGTGGTTTACTGACCAGTGCTGGCACCAGCAATTCAATCAATATTGCGCCGGACAGTTTTCTGGAGTTGCGTAACACCGAGGTAAGCACAACCATCAATGTATCGCCAACCGGCGTGGTCTTGTTGGCCACCCAAGATGGAAATGGCGCACCAGTCACGCCCGCTGTATTGAGTGGAGCCACGATCAATATGGGCGGCGATGCATTCCTGATTGTGGAAACAGATGCTCAGGGTGTGGCCAATTTGAATGGCACCGCAACCATCAGTTCAGGTGCACAAGGTAACTTGATTATTGCGGGCCGACGAGCGTATGACCCAATGGCCACGGATTCGATTCCAGATTCAATGACCCTGAATGTTGGCAGCGGTATTCGTTTGAATATCACGGGCAATGCCGCCAGTTTGCCCCCGGCTTTGCAGCTGTTTTATGGTGCGTCGACGCCGCCAGCGCGCCCTGTGTTCCTGGTAGGCCAACTGACACCCGAAGCCGTTGCTTTGGCAGAGTATGAGGATTCTGACGGTTTCCCCACGCCCGTCACCACTGTGTTGAGCGGATTTGCCAATCCGTCTTTTGTGATTGATGGCAACCCCGACCCTTCGTCCGATGGCTTGAGCTGTTCGGTGTCTGATTTCTGTGTGAAATTCGATGTGGCACAAAACGTCAATTATGCTGGGATGGTCATGACTTCATTGGGTGCTCCCACACCCACATTGACCAACAGCGGCGTGGCATTTGCGCCTGGGGCGAATTTGACTGGCCTGCAGTATGCCTTTCAAAGTATTGATGAAATTCAATTCATGATGGGTTTGAATATCTTGACTGCTGCAGATATTCAAAGTGGCAGACGAATTGTCAATGGTGCTTCTTCCACGGTTCGTTTGGGTGCAAACCAATCCAATGAAACCATCAGCAACAACATTGAGAACAACGGTTTGCTTGAGCTTCAGGGGAATTACACATTCAGTGGATTGCTTTCTGGCACAGGCACTTTGAACAACAGTGGTGTTCTGGCCTTGAACAACAACACGGGTAGTGTGATTCAAAACAACATCATCAACAGCGGCACCATTAATAATTCCGGCACCTACACACTGGCCAGTGTTGTGTCCGGTACGGGTTTGTTCAACAACACCGGCGCACTGAATATAACCGGGTCGGGCCTGTTTGGTAACAGCATTGTCAATGGTGGATCATCAGGTGTACTCGCATTTTCCGGTGGACCCACTCAGGACATCTATTTTGGTGGTAATTTCCAGAACAGCTCGTCAGTCCTGTTCGATGGGGCTTTGTACACTTTTGATACAGGTTACAGTCAATCCGCAGGCAATCTCACTGTCCAGCCAGGCACTCAATTGGTGGGCAATATCAACATCAATGGTGGTGCCCTGCGTGGATTTGCAAATATCACGGGTAATTTGAATGCACAGGGTGGTCGAATTGTGCCGGGCGCATCTCCCGGCTTGATGACCGTAAGTGGTGACTTGAACCTTGATGCGAACAGCATTGTCGACATTGAGATTGCAAGTAATGGAGGCGTGCAGGGTACCGATTTTGACTGCATCATTGTGCAAGGCAATGCCAACCTGGCGGGTCAATTGAATTTGATTGATATTTCAGATGGTACGCTGGTTGCAGGCAGTCAATACGCTTTCCTGGAGGCCAATACCATCAATGGAACGTTTGGCGGTATTGCCAGCTCTCCTGCGAGTTCAGCATACACATTCTCTTCACCAGTGATTGCGAACACCACGAATGGTCAGCAGTTGCCCATTCAGCAAATGAGTACTTCAACAGTGGCTGTAAGTTCACCGCCACCTGTCACACCTCAGCCTACATCGCCCACAAGTCCAACCTCGTTGACACAGAGCACGGGTACAAATAGCACTGCGGTAGGTCAAAACCTCAATCAGGCATTTACACCCACGTCGACCTCATCGACATCAACAACTTCGTCCGGCACCAGTGGCACGCAAAGTACCTCCACGCAGCAAGAGGAGCAAGCTGTCGAGGTGGCGAATCAAAATACTGCCGGTACCACAATCTCTCAGCAGTCCAATGACATTGAGTTGAAGACCACACAAAGTGATCCTCAGCGGGCATCGGCGGTGTGCAAATGAGGACCAACAACATGCATAAACTATTGGCCTTGGGATTTCTCGCTTTGAGCTTTGTTGGCTCCAATGCGGCGTTGGCTCAAAACATTCAACCGAAAGACCTTGCTGCCCCTGCTGGGGCTCAATCGGCCAGTCAGCCCGCCAAACCGGTGGTGGGTACTATCAAAGTAGTGACTGGCTTGGTCAATCTGCAAACTGCGGAAGGCAAGAACAAATTCGCCAGTGCGGGTACCAAGTTGAATGTGGGCGATGTCATCAACACCCAGGCAAAAAGCACCACAGTACTGGAGTTTGTGGACACCACGCAGGTGGCCTTGCGACCAAACACACGCTTTGTAGTTGAAAACTATGAATATCAACCCGAGCAACCCATAGCCGACAAAGCCGAATTCAAACTGGTCAAAGGGGGGTTACGTACGTTGACAGGGTTGATTGGCAAACGTGGTAGTGCAGACGCTTTTTCAATGAAAAGCGAAACAGCCACCATTGGTATTCGGGGAACTGACTTCACAGCCCGAATTTGCAAAGGCAATGAATGTACCCGCCTGGCCAAGGGCGAGTCTGACAAAGCCACAGCTACAAATACCTCCACTGCCGATGTGGCGGGGCGTATTTCCCAACTGACTGGCGAATTATTTGCTGTGTCGGTCGAGGGCAAGCGACGCGCTTTGCAAAAAGGTTCCGCGGTATTCGCTGGCGAAACGATCGATGTGTCGGAGGGTGGGTTCGCTGTGCTCAGCATGGCCGACTCCACACGCCTCACTCTGCCAGGTGGCAGTTCCATGCAAGTGGCCGCCTATCGATACGCGCCAGCTTCACCACAAACCTCAGTGGCATCATTCAAGTTGTTGAAGGGCGCTGTACGTGCGGTAACCGGTGCCATCGCCAAAGCCGAACCCAACAACGTGAAGTTTTTTACTGAAACTGCGACGGTGGGTATTCGAGGCACAGCGATTGATATTTCGTGTACATCGGTATCGGGTAGTTTGGTGGTGTGTTCGGGTGGAGCCAACCTGACGGTTGAACTGCGCAACGGGCAGATTATCGTCACATCAGGCAGTTTGAATTCAGTGATCAATGCAGGGCAATCGGCAGTGATTCCAGCGGGCAATTCGAACATTCAGGTCATCAACTCCCTGGCCAATGTGTTGGGTAATGTACCCAATGCCGGCCCGCTGCCTGAGACAACACCTGCAAACTTTGAAACCCTGTCGTCTACGCCGGTTCAGTCATTGACGCAGGGCAGTGGTTCTTCAGAAGAGGGTTCGCAATTGTTTGTTGCTGTGAACGACGGCACCATCGTCATTACCAACTCCAATCAGGCGCCGCTTGAGGTGAACCGGGGTGAGGGTGCTTTTGTGCAAACCCTGACTAATCTGCCTCCGCAATTGCTGACTGCGCCGCCCGATATCATTGTTCAAGACGTAACACTGTCCGCTCCACCGTTTTCGGCACCCCAATGTGCGCCCTGATGGCGGTTGAGGCATGAGCAAATTGATCAAGTCCTGGCGAAAAATTGCAGGCAAGGCGTTTCGCATCGGTGTGGGTTTTTCGTTCACGGCAGTCGCTTTGCTGCATGTGTTGGGCTTCGCACCCAGCGAAGTGGTGAAGCGTCTGGACTACCTGGTTTATGACGTGCGGCTGCGGGCCGAGGCACAATTGCCTGAGCTTGATCCTCGCATTGTGATTGTCGATATTGATGAACAAAGCCTGAGCGAGGTGGGGCGTTGGCCATGGTCTAGAGATGTAGTGGCCAAGCTCGTTGTGGAGCTAACCGATCGGCTAGGCGCCGCCGCGGTTGGTTTTGACATTGTGTTTGCCGAGCCTCAGCAAAGTGATGCGCTTTTGGCCCTGGATACCATTATTGAAAACAAGCCTGCTCTGGGTAGCCAGATTCGGGATTTGCGAACCGGAATTCAAGCGCAGTTCGATCGAGACGCGCAGTTGGCCGAGGTTCTGGCTGACCGACCTGTCGTGTTGGGGTACTACCTGAATCAGGATCCAACAGCGCTGTCTGGCGCCCTTCCGTCAGCATTGTTCAAGAGAAGCCAGTTGGGTGAGTTGACCCTCGACAGTACAAGCTGGCAGGGCTATGGCGGCAACATCCCTGTGCTGCAGAAAAATGCAGAGGGTGGCTATTTCAATCCGATTGTGGATGAGGACGGCACCGTTCGCTCCATTCCGCTGCTTGCTCAATTCAATGATGCTTATTACCAAAGTTTTGCATTGGGCACACTGCGGCGGGCCTTGGGTAACCCACAGGTGATACCTGTGTTTCCAGAAGGCGTTCCCGATGATTATGGTGCGGTGGAGCTGATTGCACTGAGATCTCCGGAAGTTGAGTTGGACATTCCAGTTGAACGTGGCTTGTTAACCCGTGTTCATTTCCGGGCCAAGGGTGGTCCGAATGCTGGCGGCTATCGCTATGTGTCTGCTGCCGATGTACTTGCCGGTACATTGAAGCCCGAGGACATTGAAGGTCGAATTGTATTGATCGGTACTACAGCACCTGGCTTGCTTGATTTGCGAAGTACACCCGTGAACCCGGCCTACCCGGGGGTAGAAGTGCATGCCAATGTGATCAGTGGCATGCTCGACAGCATTTATAAACTTCGGCCCGAGTATTCGCAGGGTTTGTTGTTGATTACCGTGCTAGCCGTGGGTTTCGTGTTGAGTGTGATGATGCCGATTCTCAGTGCCACGTGGTCGCTGTTGGTTGCACTGGCGGTGTTGGTGGCCAGCGTGGCAATCAATTCCGTGCTGTATTTTCAGGCAGGCCTGGTATTGCCGGTGGCGGTGGTGTTGTTGCTGGTGCTTGCCATATTCATGTTCGATGTGGCTTATGGATATTTGGCGGAATCGCGCAGCAAGCGGCAAATGGTGGATTTGTTCGGGGAGTATGTAGCGCCAGAATTGGTCTCTGAAATGGCAGCTGACCCCAAGCGCTATTCCATGGAAGGTGAAAGCCGCGAACTCACAGTGTTGTTTTCGGATGTCCGTGGTTTCACCACGATTTCAGAGTCACTCAAACCCAATGAACTGCGCGAGTACATCAATGAATATCTCACGGTGATGTCCGAGATTATTCGCTCCCACCGTGGCACGCTGGACAAATACATTGGTGATGCCATCATGGCCTTTTGGGGGGCACCCATTGCCGATGCTGAACATGCTGAATTGGCCACCAAAGCGGCCATTGCCATGCAGGAAGAAGCTGTACGTTTGAATGAGCGGTTGTTGGCACGCAATTGGCCCACGCTGGCCATTGGTGTGGGTGTGAACACCGGGCAAATGCGCGTGGGCGACATGGGCTCAAAAATTCGACGTGCCTACACCGTGATGGGCGATGCGGTGAACCTGGGTTCGCGACTGGAAGGCATCACCAAAACTTATGGTGTGGGCGTAATTGTAGGACCACAAACCAAGGCAGCTGTGCCCGGCATGGTGTTTCAAGAACTGGATGCGGTGAAGGTGAAGGGCAAGAACGAGCCTGTTTCAATTTATGCACCTTTGGGCGAGCACGCCACTTTGCCTGAAGCAAGCTTGAGCCAGTTGGAACAATGGGATAAGTTTTTGGCTGCGTTTCGTACCCAGAAATGGCAGTTGGCGCGTGAACTACTGGCTGGATTGCAGGGCAGTGTGGTGACGAATCCTGTTTTGCATACCCTGTACGAAAACCGTATCGCGTACTTTGAACTGAATCCCCCACCTGAAAACTGGGATGGTGTCACCCAATTTGACACGAAGTAAAACGAAGTGATTCAACCCAACTTAGTCGGATTAGATCAGTTCGTTTTGCTGGTTCAAATACACCTCGGGTGAAATTCGGAATGCCGCGCCAGTAGGGCAGGCACGAACGCAAGCCGGGCCGCCATCTTTGCCGTGGCACAAGTCACACTTGTATGCCTTCTTGACGGAATTGGCGTCGTACTTTACCGGGCGTTCTCCCAGAGGGCCACCCGCGCCGAACAGCAGCCAAGACAGCAAACCGGTTTTTCTGGGAGGTGGTTTCACCCTCAATTCAATCGCATTGTAAGGGCAGTTTTTGGCACAGTTACCGCAACCAATGCAGGTGTCTGCAATCATGACTTCACCTTTTTCATTGCGGCGAATGGCATCCGGTGGGCAGTCTTTCATGCAGTGTGGCTGTTCACAGTGTCGACAGGAATGCGCCAGATGAATATTCTGAAAGGTGGGTCCAGCATCGCGATCCAGGCGAGGTATTCCATCGTGAGTTTCTGCGCAGGCACGTTCACAATTGTCACAGTGCACGCACAGGTTTTCATCAATGACCAGGGCGTTGGTGGCATCGCCCAAACCTTGTTTCATCAAAAAGTGAATCAAATCACTTTCACGTTTTGCAGTGCTTTCCCGGAAAATGGCGTCATGAACGCGCTTGCCAATTTTGGTCTGAAGAGACTTTTTCCAATTGCTGTTTTTGCTCAACACATCGATGACGGCATCGGCTTGAATCAATAACACCTCGGTCAATACTGTGGCTGTGCATGTGGTCTGTCGATCTGTTCCATCCACGAGGTCTATTTCCCCGACATAGCTGCCTGCAGACACATAGGAAAGCACCGAGTCTTGGTCGTCAATCAACTTGGACACTGCAACGGATCCGCGCCGAATTAAATGCAAGCCGTCGGTTTTATCGCCTTCACTGAACAGTTTTTCACCTCGCACATAGCGGGTCACACTGATGCCTGACGCAATCAGTTGTTCAATTTCATGCGCTTCAAGTTGCGGCGCAAGGTGTGTAGACAGAGCTCGACGTACGAACGTTTCATCAAGGGTTCGGCGCACCGCATCCACTGAGGCGATCAACTTCAGCATGGCCTTGCGGGGCGTTTCGATTAATACGCAGTTTTCACCTGCGTACACTGTGGCGGTGCGGCGTCGCCCTGAGATCAGGCCCATCTCGCCAAAATAATGGCCTTTGTCGAGATTAAGAATGAATGGCTTGCCATCTTTGTTCACCAATTCAATGCCCACGCTTCCCTGCACGATGGCAAAGAAAGTGCTGGTGTAGTCACCTTTGTGGAAAATGACTGAACCTTTCTTGGGTTGGTGAAGCGTTGATTCCAGCATGAATTCGCGCAGCTGAAGTCGGGTCATCTGGTTGAACAGTGGAACATTCTCCAGAATCATGTCCAGCACGGCCGAGACGGAAATATCTCCCAGGGGTTTGAACTTCTCAGCCAACAGTGGCTCGTCAGCGGGTACTACCGGCAAGCCCATGATGGAATCCACCACCTCATGGCCTTGGTTCATTGCTTGTTTGATCAAAGGATATCCGCCCAGCGCACCGACGATGAACAGGCCGGGCACGTTGGATTCATAAGTTTCGCTAAGCGCAGGCACTGCGTTGGGATCGCTGTTGGGGAATGTCACCCCGAAGCTTTCAACCAGGCCACGAGGCGGAGTCGCGCCCAAACGGGCAATAATTCGGTGCACAGACATGGTCTGCTCACCTTCGGGGCCCTTGTAGCGGTAGTTGAGTGTGGGTTCTCCCTCCTTGGCCTCGGGTATCTCCTCGACTGCACTAGTGCTGGTGTTGTAGAAGATACGCAAATCTTCATTCCTGTCTGCCGCAAGAATCTGGTTCAGGTTGCCTTCTTTACAGCGGGCAAATTCATCTTTGCGGTTGATCAGCACCACCTTGTTGTTCTTCATCAAGGCAAGGGCGTTTTCAATGGCGGCATCACCCGCACCAATCACAATGATGATCTCATTGTTGAACTCATCGGGGTCAGCCAGGGTGTATTGAACATTGGGAAGGTCGTCACCAGCAGTTCCAATTTTTCGGATATTGCCCTGTAAACCAATACCCAAAATCACTGTGCGGGCGGTGGTTGTGGTTCCATCCTCGCAGGTCAGCTCGAACGGTCCGGCACCATTATTGAGTTTGCTGATCTTGCTGACTGTTTTCTTGTATTGAATATTGATTTTTTGATTAAGCAGCTGCGAATCCCAGGTGCCAAGAATACTTTCCCGCTTTCCAGCCTCAAATGACATGCCACTGCGAAGGGGCAAAAAGCCTGGCTCAGCCATCACATGCTTGCCTTTTTGGTACTTGTAAATTGTGTCCGATGCATGGCTTTCTGATTCGAACAGCACGTACTTGCAACCCAGTTGCTGCGCACGCGCCGCCGCAGACAAACCTGCCGGGCCTGAACCTACAATGGCGATATCCAGTTCAGCGGGCACATCGGCAAACATGGGTTTGAGATTGTCTTGCATGGTTTACGCTCCCACTGCGGCTTTCAGGGCCAGCAGTTCGGATTGAAATGCTTCGCGGTCGTAGGCCTCATCGTTGCTGAGTAATTTCAGCAAACGGTCCATTTTTGAGTTCACGGTTTGTGCAATGCGCGAATTGCCCTTTCGGGCAAGGCCATTGGCCACGCTGCTAATCGACATGTAGGCTTGTTCCGCACCGGCGAAATCGGCGTATTGGTTATTGGCTGCCATATTCACCAGGTCTTTCAGGATTTTCTCCAACACTTGCTCGTTGAATGGAACCGTGGCCACTACTTTTCGCACGGTGTTCAGTTGCGCATGAAGTACGTTTGCGGCACGTTCAACTTCAGTGAAGTTGGCCGCCGGTGAGGTGCTTGCAATGTGCAACTGGTTCACCAGTTTGGCAATGTCGCTGCTGTGCTGCGGTGCGGCTGCGCGAACAATGGCCTGAACCATGATGAGGCTGGAGTTGTTGATGCGTGCTTGCCCTGGGCTGCGCGCCAGGTCTTTGGACCAGTCTTTCTTGCTCATGGGTGAGTGGCAGGCGTGGCAGTCGAACATCATAAGTTCAGGCATGATGCCTTGGCGATTCCTCTTGGTGTCTGCGATCAATTCCAGCAAATTGGCGCTGCTTGCGAATTGCCCCATCGCCCAAATTTTACCGGCATCGTAAGCGCCTTTGCGTTTCACCCAGTCGTCGTCGATTCGGTAGTGCGGTGGTTCAAGGGCCATGAAAGTTTCCACTTCAATCGAAATGCGCGGATGCCCCGCACCCATGATTTGATGGGTAATCGGGCGGCTTGAATCGCCCACATGGCAACTGGTGCACAGTTTGGCGGCAGCGTAGGGGTCGCTGGTGGGGTATAGGCCATTTTCAATATTCTTTGTATGGCTTGCCTTGGGTTCTACATGGGTTTTAATCCACTTTTCGGCAGGGCCGTGGCAGGCTTCGCAGTTCACGCCATCGCTTTTGTCAAAGCGCGGCCCCTGTTTACTGGCCGGCACGTTGTGGCTGTGGCAATCCAGGCAAACTTTGGCTTCATGCGCAGGTTGGGCAAGCCCCAGGTTTTTGGCGATGCGTTGCGATTGTGCATTCTTTAACACGGCATACGCCTGGGTGTGTGGGTCTTCCCGCAGCCAGGTGGTGTATTCATTTTGCAAAACAGGTGTTGCTGTGCGTTCAGCAATGCTGCCATGGCAGGTGCTGCTGGCACAGTTCACTGTACCCACCGATTGATGGGGCGATTGGTGTGGCATGGTTTGGGCCAGGCCAGCTGCGGGCGCAGCCAGCAACAAGCTTGTGCCTAGCGCAAGCAACAGGCGATTGAAGCATCGGTTTAAGGCATTTGCTTTCATGGCTTAATCCTTTCTGAAAGCCACTGAATTGACTTTGGGCTTGGGCAGGTAGTTTTCTTTCTCAACCTTGTCGGTCACGGTCCACAAGCGGCCATCGGGGCGAAGGTAAAACGCTTCCATTTCCTTGCGAGTGAACGGGCGTGAACCAATCCGGCCAAATACAGCGATTTGCCCGCCTGTCTCATCCACGGCGCGATCCCGGTCCAAACCTTTGGATACCGACAAAGCCGGGCTGGGCGTTTTGCGCCAGGCAATCAGTTCAGGCTTGGGTGCAGGCGAGAAGCCATAGAATCTCGGCTGCGTGTCAGGCGAGGTCAGTTGCAAAACCTTCAAACCATTGACACCGTCCGCCACATAGGCAAACAGGGAGGCATTGGTGGAGCCCACCACCACATCATGTGCGTCATTCAGTTGCCCGTCTGCAGTAAATTGTTGGTACACCACGGGCTTGCGCGGGCGTTCAATGTCGACAATCACCAAGCCCTGTTTTTTAGCCGCCACATAGGCGTAGGTGCGTGCCAAATAAACCCGTTGTGCATCTGCCATGGGTACCACGGCACCGGTGTGTTCGGGCTTCTCAGGGTGGGTAATGTCGATCACCTCCAAGCCTTTGGCTGTGGTGGCGAACAGGTAGCGGAATTGCACCGCTGTGGCACGAGCATCCTGCAAGGGCAGCGTAGTGATGTGTCGCGGCTTCAAGGGATTATTGATATCAACAAACACCAGCCCCTTGGGTGTGGTGATGTAAGCGTAGTGCCCGCCCAAGGTAATGTGGCTTGCACCGTTCAACACCCCGTTTTCGTTCCAGGTTACCGCGCGCTCGAAAAAGTTGTTGCGAGGCTCCCCGTCTGCCAGCGTGTTCACATTCACTGCAATCAGGCCTTCTTCGCTGTCGGTGATGAAGGCGTAGTTGTAGATGGGGTGGAAGGGCTGTTCCATGTTTGTAATGCGCATCAAATCGCCCTGGTTTCGGTCGGGATTGATGGGCTGGTTGGTGGGCAAGGCCATGCAAGTCGCATTTTTGGAAGCCACATGGGTATCGTGGCCAAGCGGGCTGAACGGTGCGGTGATCACGCGTTGTCCATAGCCTTTGTTGGCCACACTGGCTGCGTCATAAGCGCGGAAACCGCCTTTGCCCTCTGCCACAAACACATATTCTCCGCGCAGCTGAATGCAACTGGCCACGCCTTTGGTGGTGTGGTCCATCAGCGCGGGCACCACGGTATCAGCCAGTTCTCGATTTCGATTCAAGTGGTTTTGATAATAGTCAGGGTAGGCGTATTTGTGCAGGTAGCTGCCCAAGACGGCCTGGGGTTCATCCCATTCAGTCACGGTAACCGCGGCAATGTGCTCCGTGCCACCCAGCCATGCATTGAACCCAATGAAGTTCACAAAGTTTGTGCCTTGTAACAACAGCTGCGCCATGATGGCGTTGTTGTCATCCTCGCGTGACAGATGGCAATCGCTACAGGTTTTCGTTTCTTCCTTGCGCTCGGTGTGTGGGTAGTGCGGTGCAAAGGCTTGCGATGAAAAACCGCTCGCAGCAATGGGTGGCTGTTGAATGTAAATGCGTTCGCGGTTGGCGTTCATCGATGAAAGAATCAAGGCCGAACTTGAACGAATTGGCGCAATGCGGTTGCCTTTCACCGGGCCATGCACGCCCAGCTGGAACATGTCGTCGCGCGCCACTTGTGGGTTGTAGGTGGCGTAGTTTCGGGTTTCTCCACCCTCATAATGCAAGCGCTCGGTTTTCCAGTTGGCTTGAATGGGCAGGTGGCAACCCGCGCAACTGGTGGTCCAGCTCAAATGGCAGGTAAAGCAAGTCATCTTGTCGTTGTCGTGCGCCAGCTCTTTTACGCCTGGTCCCCATTTCCCGTCTTGGCCTTCCGCACCTGCACCCATCAGTTTGGCGCGTGCGGCTTTGGCGTTGTACTCAGGGTGTGCCGGGTTCATATTGTCTTTCACCAGGCTCATTTCCCATTCTTTGTTGGGGTCCAGTGCCGCTCGTTGGTACAACTTTCCATCTCGCCATTCGAAGCGTTTTCGGCCGTCCTGGGTTCGCAATTGGGTCAGATCAGTCCCGCCGGGTGGCGCAGCAGGCCCGCTGGTGCGCAAAGTGGGGTATTTGGTGGCGGTGCCATGACAATCGGCACAATCTACTTCAACTGCAGCAGCCACTTCGCCATAAATGTGACCATTGCCGTGCATGTCTTGCGCAAAGTGACAATCAACGCAGTGCATGCCCACGTCGAGATGAATTGAACTCAGGTGAACGGCCTTGTCGAATTTTTTGGGGTCATCGTCGGCAACCACATTGCCCTGCGCATCCAGCAAAGCACCTTTGCGGTTGCGCTTGAAAACTGCACGGAAGTTCCAGCCGTGGCCGTGGTAATCGGCAAATTGCGTGTCTTTCAGTTTGCTGTTGAGCGTTGAAACGTTTTTGAGGAATTCGGGGTCGCTCCACTTGCCACGCACCGCGGCTTCTTCGGGGTTGCGATCCAGAATTTCACGCATTTCAGAATCGGTGGGGTAACGTTGCTTTTCCGGCCACATGTGCGGTGCATCGCTTTCGTAGTCCCACATGATGTAGCCGTAATAGCTGTTCACAAACACGTTGGGCTGGTGCATGTGGCACACCATGCACTGCGAGCTTGGAATGGCGCGTGTAAATTCATGCTTCACCGGGTGACCACTTTCGTTTTTTGCAATGGTCGGGTCAATCGTTTGCGTGGTGCCATCATGACCCAACTTGGCGTAGGGCCCTGCATGCTTTGGGTCACGGTCGTTGGTGTAAATGGTGTGGCAGCCCGTACAACCCGATGAACGGTAGTCACCGGGTTGCTCATTGGTGCCCAAGAACCAAAGATGCGGATCGTTCAAACGGGTCTTGGTCACGTTGATCAAGGGCACGGCAATACGCTGGCCGGTGCCAGGGCCCCGGTTGGATTGCTTGATGTCGGGTCGCCCCGGTTCGTCCAGTCGCTGAATTTGGCCCAAGACGTTGGGTAAACCCACTTCAGGGAATATGCTGTTGATCACTTTGCCGCCACGTTCGAACACGCGGAATATGTCCCCAGGGGGCGTGGTTTCCCAAGCGGGCAAGGGCGCCAGTTCATTCAGAATACCCTTGTGAACAAACAGCTCATTGTTGGCCTCCACCGGGTTTTTCAGCAAACCGGGTTTTCCGTCTTGCGTGTAGGCCTCGCCCAGAATGTAGCGTTTGTAAGGCAAAATTCCATTGTTGTACGAGGCTCCACCCCACAACATGGCCGATGTACTCATCAAGCTGCGCTCTTGGGCCTGAATGATCGGCAAGTGGCATGCACCGCAGGCTTCACGTGCCACTCGCAAGTCACCGGGGTTGACGAAGCGGATGTAGGCGGGGTGTTCCTTGTTCAGCTTGGCGTACGAACGCCTTGGGTTGGCCGATGACGGGTAGTTCCAGAACTTCTCGTTTCGTGGCGCAATGTGGGCTTTGTCCAGTGCGGCCCGATATTCAGGTGCAAAGCCCTTTTCACGCGCTGCGCGGGTGTGGTCATAGGCCAGCGTGCCTTGCTTTTGCTCTTTGCCATCCCATTTCACGGTGGCGTCACCACCATGGCAATCGGTGCAGCCCAACACCACACCGGGGTTGGCGTGCATCGTGTGTTCATCTGTCTGTGTGTGGCAGCTCATGCAGCCTTCGGTTTTAGCAAAGGCTTCCCGTGCAGTTTGCCGTTCAGGCGCATGGGGTGCCATGGTGTAGCTTTTTTCAGGCAACTTTTCACTGGCTGCATGGGCTACATCGTTGATAAGTAATGTGCAAACAGTCGCCACCGCGAAACCCAAGCCAAGCAGCCAGCCCTGCCAGCGATCGTTGCTGGCGGGCTTTGTGGGAGGAGCAATGGCGTTATTCAAATTCATCAACAAACAACCTGCCTTAAAAACTCAAAATCACGTTGAACAAAAACGAGTAAGGGTCTTTGTCTTCCGGGAACAATTCTTTGTAGCCCTTGCCCGGTAAAAGTTTGGCAAACGACCCGTTCACCACAATGTTTTGCGAGAAGAAGGGGCGGTACTGAAAACCCACCGACGCATCAATACCCAAATCCGTGGATGGTGGGCGTTGCTGGCGCAAGGTGCCCAGCACATTGGTGTTGTCGAATTCAAGCTTGTTGACGTTGGCCACCAAACGAAGCTCGGGCAATACATCAATATCGGCACCAATACCCAGCAGCAACAGGCCTGGGTTGATGAAATTCGATTGCCCCTGTTCTTTGCTTGAACGCAGGGAAGGCAACACGCCGTTTCGGCCCGACAAAGCCACACCACCACCGCCAATCAAAGGAATATTCTGACGGATGAAAAAGCTGGTGTCGGCCCCTGCAAACTGGGGGTTCTCGAATATGGCATCGAAGCCCTCGGCTTTTCCATCAAAAGGATCTTCGTCGCCCGACGCATACAGGAAACTGCCACGCAAACGGAACCAGTCAAAGTCGCGCGACAATTCTGTGGCGTGAAAGAACGCATCAATGTCTTGCTCGCGCTGGGCAAGCGGGTGCCTGTCTGTTTTACCCGTGGCGTAGTAGGTTGACGTGGTAATGTTCATGCGGCCGTAGTGGCCATCACCGCTGAACCCAAAATAGTCCACATGGTAGCCAAACGGCTTTTGATCGCCCAGCGAGGAGGGCCGAGCGAGAAATCCGTTCGCGTCAAAGTAACGTTCACCGTCTTCATCGTTGCGGTTGTGGATGTAAGAAACCTGACTGGTGAAACCCAAAAACGGGAAGTCTTGCCGATACAGATTGGCCACGAAAAAATCATCGTCACGCAGGTCTTGCCGAATATCATTCAGACCACTGTTGGTGTCTTTTTCAACCCGCTTGAAATAGCCGATGTTGTATTGGTAAATGTTGTTGTTGCGGTTGCCGAACAGGCGAATGCCCATGGGCAGGTCTTGGAACAGAAAGCCCCGGAAGTCGCTGATGAATGGCTGAATACCTACACGCAAGCTGTCGAAATCGTAGCGATCGGACACGTTGCGAAGGTGTACGTCGACAAATGCTTCCTGAATACCCACAAACCCCTCACGGCGAACATCGCCGGAAGACGAGGCAATTTTCAGCAAGCGGTCTTCATTGACGCGCACATCGGTGTAGTTGAACACCGGTGTTAAACGGAACTCATAGTCGGGTGGTTTGAAAGTAGTGTTGCCTTTGGTCAACGACAAACTCACGATCAAGTTGTGGGCAAAAATAGATTGCTCACCATCACCGAAAATATTGGCCTGCCCACCAGTGGTGGATGTGGCTGGCGGTACAGGCACCGGAAAGTTGCGTTGCTCGTACAGCGTGTCGGCAATAATACCCAAGTTAAAAAACCAGTCGGGGCCCAGTGTGTTTTGCAACACGGGCAGGTCGCCCTTGATCACGTTTTGGTTGTAGGGGTCGAACAGCGGAAACTTGAAACCCAGCGACTGCATGATGCGCCAGCGATCAGGCACTGCCACTGTTTCGCGTGGCAGGTTGGGCAAAGGTGGGGGCACCTGGCTCGGGTCGATCACGGGTATGGCAATATCACGCGGCACAATGGGTGTGTCGCGGCCAGGAATGGCGCGCTGTACCTGCGGTGTTTGTGGAATTGTGTTGGGGACTATGCCCGGTGTGGCAGTGCTTGAAGGGCGTATGCCAGTGCCTGCTTTGTCTTGCAGCACATCGGCTGAAAACGCGCGGGGCGCAAATACGCCCAGCGATTGTTCACCGTACTGGCCGGTGCCTTGTTGCACCCAGCCGTCGGTGCTGCCCAGGAAGCCACCCAAGAGGCTGTCTTGAATACGAACTCGATACCAGCCGTCTTTCTCTTCATAGGCATCGACCAACTGACCTTTGAAAAACTCGCCAATCGCGCGAGATTCCTTGTTGGGTTTTGTGTACACCACGCTTCGGTTGTCAAACACTTGCAGCAACACCAGCGGGCGTTCGGCGTTTTCAAGTTCCGCAACTTCCGGAATGCCAGCCACTTTCCGGGTAACTTTCTCAACGGTTTCTGTCACCTGGGCAACAAGGTTGGGTTTTGTTTCGCTGCGAATATCCGCCCGAATTTGTGCAATTGCGGGCACGGGCAGCAAGCCAGCCAAAATCAGCCCAATGGCCAGTGGTTTCAAACGCATGATGTTGTTGTTTTTCTTCATGGTGCTGGGCATACGTTTTGTTCACTGCTGTTGTTGAACGGAGTTTGCGGACACTGCACATACTTCAAAAACTCGCCTGAATTGGATAATTCATTGGCAGTCAGCAAGGTGGAGGGGAATGGGCGCATGGTGCTACCTACTGCCGCAGCTCCGTTGATTACACCCAGGTAGCCCACCATGTCATCTTGGTCCACGCCGTCACCGGACACACCAATTGCACCTACCAATGTGTCGCCTTTGTAAATCGGGAAACCCCCCGGGAAAATCTGCATGCCATTCGCAAAGCGACTTTGTCGGCTTGCCGGAATGTTCACGTCGTCAACACAAGTGAGTGCCGCTGGGGGTGAGAACTGATTTGCTGCGCGCGTGGTCGCTGTCAGCGTACCCAATACCTTGTTGGTCACAATGTTCAGCTGAAAGCCAACGTTGAAGGGGCTCCACTGAGAGATAGGTGATGAAAGTGGGCCGGTTGGGGTGCCCACCTCGCCGTCTGGAAAGTAAGGGCGGTGAACGTTGCCGATTGCTCGCGCAGAGAATGCCTTGCTGCCGTTCAGGGAACTGGCTTGCCCGGTAAAAAACGTGTCCATTGCATTCGCGAATGATGCATGGTTACCCGCATCAATTGCAGTAAAGTCAGTCAATGCCTCTGCTGAACTGAATGAAAGTGCAGAGCGCGCTTTTTGAACTGCGACATCAGTGCCAAAAATAGGCGCATCCGATGACCGAACCAATCCCAAAACCTGGCCCGTAGTGTCTACTACGCTGACCGTTACTTGTGCCGCGGCGCCAAGCGGTATGCGAATTTGAGCTCGGGCCCGGTTGGCAATCTTCATACCCTCGACCAGAATATTCTGCACCTCGGCTTGCGTCAGGTTCGCTCCAGCCGTCGGCGGGAAACGCACCGAGGTGCTGTCAGCGGGGTTGGTAATCAGGGTAAAGGTGTCCAGGCCATTGAAGGCCGGTGCGGTGGTTGCTACGTAACCGGATTGACTGGTGCCATAAGATGTACCAGCAATGACACCTGCAGCTGTTTTGTAGCCTGTAACTGCCACGAAGTTTCCATTACCAGCCAGCGCCGCCGCACCAGCTACTGCGGGTGTGGTGTTGGAAAACTGAAAGGTTTGGCCGTTTGCAGTTATACGATTTGCACGAATTTGAGCGGGCGCACGGAAAGCCTCAGGCAGTGCGGCAAATGCGATTTCTTCCTCAAGATCCACTTCATTGGTGAGAATGTCACGGTCCAGCCCATACACGCCTTGGGTGCCCGCATCGGTTGATGCAATCACACCGATACCGCCAACTACCCGACCTTCCTGATAGATCGGAAAGCCACCTGGATCTGCAGACAAACCAAGCGGTGAGCGTTTTGGTCCAATGGTCGCATTTTGTGAAAGCCACACATTCAGATCGGAGCAGGGAAGTTGGCTGAACTGCACGCCGTACAGTGGGCCGCTGGGCTGGCCTGTTTCCCCGGGTTGGAAAAATTCCTGAACAATTTGGCTGGCTGTGCGGGTGCTGAATGCGTTCCCGGTTGAAGACAAATAAGCTCCGGTAATTGCTTTGGCAATGGCCGCCAATTCACTGGGTACAGGTGTGAATCCGTCAAGGCCTCTGCCATTGGCACCACTCAGTCCGCTTGTGATCACTACAGATGGACTGGAGTTGGTCATGCGATAAACAGCCAACACATTGCCCACACGGTCGGTGATTGCGATGGTTGATTGCACACCTCTGGAAATGGACGCTTGTACCGCGCGGGCCACAATGTCGTTGACCTCCGGGATGGAGAGACTTTGCGTGCCCAAAGGCTCAACATTGAAATTGGGTTCAGACGAGCTTCCGCCGCCACCCCCGCCACCGCAAGATACCAGGATAAATGGTGTTGCAAGGCAAACTGCCACTCCCATGGCAATCCGTTTTAATTGTGCTACCGAGCCTTTTACGGCGTATGTGCCGGTTGCTGCATCTGTGCGTTTGCGCATCGACTTCTAACTCGCTCATCTTTGTTTTTCAATGGACTTGCTTGCCTGCAAGTCCCCAGTTCACTGCTGGTCTGTCTACTCAAGTTACTGCGTCGAATGGCGATTACTTCGCTGCCACTTCTTTGTTGTGTATATGGTATTCGTGGCACACGCCACAGTTGGACTGAACTTTGTTTAACACGGGTTTGCTGCCTGCATGGCAAGTTTGGCATCCCTCAACGGTGGGCATCAGCACATCGCTGGCTTCCTCTGATTTGCTTGCTTTGTGGCAACTTTCACAACTTTCAAAGGCGTGTGCTTTGTGGTCGAACTTGGCCATGGGCATCCACGGATGGGCAGGATTGATTTCTGCAATCTTGTACTGCGGCATTCTGGATCCGGAAGTCTTGGTGTTACCCAAACCATCCACCGCCTTTACCTCGTGGCACACGGAGCAGGCCGTGTTTTCAAACAGTTCCACTGTTGCAAATGCAGCTTGTGCACGCGGGTTTCCGCTCAAGTTTCGCAAGTTGGAGCGGTTTGGGTTTTTCTCACCGGGGCGCGCGCGCAACACCGCGCGCTGTGCATTCACTTTATTGCGTTCCTCGGGGTGCAAAGCCAAATAACTGTAGAACTCTTCGACCGTACTGAGCACCGCATCGACTGGGCCGTGGGGAACTTGCCGATCAGGCAGGGCGGGCTCAAAACTCAGCTTGTGGCACTCCTGGCAGTGGCTTTCCATGCTGAGTGTTTTAAACCCGGTTGCGGTGTCTGCTGGTTCGTGGCAGTTGGCACATTCCATCACCACTTTCTTGCTTGGGCTGTCAATACCCTTTGGGTCTAGGTGAACATCGTGCGGAAACTTCAGGTTCGTTTTTTCAACAATCGGTGTGTTGGCCGCCATGCGAATTCTGCGTAAATCACTGGGTTCAGGGCCGGTGGCCACGGTAATTCGAAATGCAGGGTGTTTGTCGCCGGCGAAGTCGCTGACCGCAAGTGTTTCGGTTTTTGGGGCCACGGTTTTGATGTCGGTGTGGCAAGCAGCACAGTCGGCACCTACAAAATGTTTGTTTTGTTCCGAAAGGCTCTCGCGCCCTTTGTGATCGCGGTGACAGCTGGCGCAACGGCCTTCTTCAAATGAAGTGTCGGGCAGTGTTTGCTCGGTTACATGTAAGCCCATATTGCCGTGGCATACCAGGCAGCTTTCATCTTTGACACGCGAGAAGTTACCAGCGTGGCAAGCCTGGCAATCGCCTTCAAGATTGGCGTGGGCAGAGGCCAATGGTCCCGGGTTCCAGATTGAATCCAGGGCCAGTGCTGTCGTATTGCGCGTGTTTGAAACCGGGGTACTTTGAAGGCTGGGGTGTGCGTTCACCGGCAGTTTTTCGGCAAGCACTGTTTGTGGTTTTTCATGCGGGCTTGTGGGCTCAACACCAAAAAGCCCGGGTGCCTGCATGGCCAACAAAGGCAACACAAGAAACGCGAAAAGAATGGGTACAAAAAGCAACCAGGAAAGTGGGCGTTTCAGCCCCAGGGGCTTTTGCAAGGCCTGTTGCTCACGTTGAAGCGGGCTTTTTTCTTGTTCGGCCATGTTCGCTTACCAGTAAATAAAAACAGACAACACATGCGCAATCAACGCAGCCAGCAAACCAAACGACAAAGGCACGTGGATGGATAACCACAGCTCAAGCCAATATCGCAAGTGGTAATAACGGCGCAGTTGTCTCAATGCGCGCAGTCGCTGCACCTGGTTTCTGTATAAGTCAGAGAGACTGTCAACCCGTGTCATTTCCTGTTGCAGGTCATTCACGGCTTTCTCGGTGGCGCAGTCTTTCACTACGCCTTTGCGCTGACTGCTGCGATCCGGGTAGATGCTTTGCTTGTGAGAAGCGGCAATGATTCGTACCACCAGGTCACCGGAATTCTTGATTTGTTTTTGAGCTTCGCGGTCCAAGGCCTGAATCTGTTCCACAATTTGCTCGGGACTTTGCCGATTCAGTACGTTTGACATTTCTGCGGGATACCGCAAGTAAAAACTGAGGCCCCAAACGCCTGTGCCAATGGTCGCCATCGTTAGCACGTAGGCCAATGAATGCACGTTCCAGCCAATCTGGAAACCTGTGTGCAATGTGGCTATTACCGATAAGGCCAGCCCCAAATAAATATGCGCAGATACCCAACCCCGTAAGTTGCCTGCTTCGTTGGCATACTGGCGTTTGCGTACACCAAACCACATCAGCCACAGAATGAGTAGGGCACCAATCGTTCCCAAGGTGTAGCCCAACCAGGTTCCGCCATTGGCATTGATTCTGGGTTGGTCGAAAAGGTAGGCAAACGATGAAATGAGCGTCAGCAGCAAGGCCCATTTCAGGAAAACAAATCGTTTGTAGTTGAACAGGTTGTCCTGAATCATGTGTTCAGCGCCTAGGCGAATAGTCAGAGGTAATGCTGCTCAGGGTTTACGCTAATTTCTGTATATCCATTAATGTTACGTGATCATTCGTGATGTTAGTATCCCTACTTCATGTCTGGGGGTTAACAATTGAGTCTTGGTGTGGCTTTTGTGGGTTTTATCTTCCTGTTTTTTCTAGTATTTTGCCTATATTTTGCGTGGAACGGATTTTTTTTCTCCGGTGATCAAAAAACCACGAATGGGGTAGGGTCTCTGGAGGATAGCCCCGAGTGGCGTGCTTTTTTGAACCGACGCCAGGAAATTGAAACCGACCCAACACTCGACGCTGCGAGCAAACAGGTTTTGATTGACAACTGGCTGACCATGGCCAGCGAGAGCAAGCCCCACATGGCCGCCGCTGCCGTGTCCCCAATGCGTCTGATCTGGGCCAGGCCCGCGGCCATGCCTTGGCTGATTGCAGGCAGCCTAGGCTTCGCGGTGCTGTTCACCTATTTGATTGGTGCAATGCACCCCGGTGCATTGAAGTGGCCTGGATCGAATGTTGTAGATGCGCTTGCACCAAGTGTTGATCAAGCCGTTGCCGCTTCAGCCGGGCATCCCGGAGACGGCGCCAATTTGCAGGACAGGCTGGCGGGCTTGCAGGCAAGGCTTGCTGCGCAGCCAGACGATTTGCGCGGTTGGGTGCTGCTGGCGCGCACTCACGCCTCCATGTCCAATTACCTTGAAAGTGCCAATGCCTTGAAAAAAGCGCTGGAACTCACGCCAGGGCATCCAGATATTCTCGCAGATTTGGCCGACATGACCGCCATGGCACAGGGCCGCCAACTGGCTGGTGAACCGGAAACTTACATCGCAGCTGCACTACAAAGTGATCCTCGCCATGAAAAGGCCCTTGCACTGGCAGCCAGTGCTGCCGAGCAGGCAGGTGATCAAGACAAAGCGCAGGTGTACTGGCAACTGCTTAGCCAGGTTCAGCAAGCGAGCTTGAAACAATCGAATCCGGCACCCGAGGACATTCTCACCACAGTTAACGTAACTGTTCCTGAAGCAGCATTAAAAAGCCTGAAGGAATCATCGGCACTGTTTGTATTCTTAAAGGCGCAGCCGGGCCCCGGCATGCCACTGGCCGTGGTTCGTGTGCCTGTCTCGCAGTTAAGCGCAGGTAAGCTCGCGGTGCGCATCGGCCCGGGCGACTTTATTCAGGAAGGTGGTGTTGGGATTTTGCCTGATACCGTGCACATTCAAGCGCGCTTGTCGATTCAAGGTATGGCCCAAACAGGTGCTGGTGATATCGAGTCAAGCTGGCAAACGCTTCCTCGCAATCAACTTGCTTCGGGTGTGGATTTAAGTTTGCCGCAGGCCCCGGCGAATTGATGATGCGTATTTCACTCTCGGCCGCTTGCCTGCAAGTTAAAACGCCGTCTCTGGAAGCGGCGGGTGTGGTGTTGTCAGGCCCAATCGGGTTTGAATTAAAACCGGGCGAAATCAATGTCATTCGGGGTGGAAATGGTGTTGGAAAATCAACCCTGTTGAGATTGATGAGCAATTCATTGCCGGGCCAGTGTGTTTTATTCAAACCTGAGTTTGGCCTGCGTGATGAATTGTTGGTCCACACACACCTGCAAATTGTATTGCGTCATCTTCGTACCAATGCCCATAGCGTTGAATCATTGCTTGAACGGGTAGGGCTTGCAAACTGGCAATATGAGCGCATTGGCACCCTTTCATCCGGGCAGCGTGCACGTTTGGGTTTGTGCAGCTTGTTGGCGGGGCAATTCAAAGTGTGGTTGCTCGATGAGCCCTTGAATGCGCTGGATCACGAAGGTATTGCAACACTGGCCGGGGCAGTGGCCACGCATTTTCATCAGGGTGGCATTGTGTTCATGGCCACCCACGTGGACGCATCGGTGTTAACGCAGCACCTGGCTGGTGTACCCGTGAAAGAGGGCAGGCTGGAACAGGGCAAGTTGCTTGGCGGTTTTGTATGGGATGCCCACCTGGATGATTCCCGCGTAGATGATTCCCCTGCAAAGGAGGCTGGGCGTGCTGCAAAAGTGAATTTTCCCGCTTTGCTTCAACGCGACTGGGCGGTGACTTTGGGCAATCCACAAGCACTGCTGTGGGGTGCTTTGTTTCACTGGATGGTGCTGAGTTTTTTCGGAATAGGACTGGGAAAGCCAAGTGCCGAATTCGCACAAGTGGCCGTGTGGGTCAGTTTGTTACTCGCTTTGATGCTGGGGGCCAAAGACTGGTTTGCGGAAGATCACCGCACTGGGTGGCTTGGCTTTGTGGCGGGCCTTAATCCTGACAACATTGCTTTGTATTGGTTGGTCAGGGTTATATTTTTGGTGCTATGCCAAGTGGTGGTACTGGTACCTGTCACAGGTTTGGTGGCGTTACAACTGGGGCTTCACGCCACACAAACCATCGACCTGGCTTTCGCGTTGAGCGTGGGCATTTGGGCCGTGGCGCCGCTGTTGGGCTTGATCGCGCTGTTGGTGATGCTGACTCGGGGTGGTGCAGTACTGGTCTATTTGTTGGCTTTGCCACTGTTGGTCCCCGTTCTAATTTTCGGGCTTGAGGCCAGTCAGGCCAATGGCCTCGGTCGCAGTGCAATTGCGCCGCTTGCTGTGCTTGCGAGTTTGGGAATGTTGGGTTGTTTGTTGGGGCCATTCGTGGCCAAGCGCCTTGTTGGTTTAATACAGGAATGACGATGTTTGCACAGTTGGCTTCACCCCCCAAGTTCCATGCCCTGGCCAGTTGGCTGTGGGTGTGGCTACTCGCAGCGGGTATTCTTCTGCTGGGGTTTGGTCTGTACACGGGTTTGTTTCTGGCACCTGTTGATGTTCAGCAAGGCGAAGTGTATCGGGCTATTTATGTGCATGTGCCCGCCGCCTGGATGTCGATGTTCCTGTACTTGGTGGCCTGTGGCTACGCGGGTTTGAATTGGGTCTATCGCAGCGATGTATCGGCAGTCATGATGCGTGCGCTGCTGCCCACCGGTGCATGGATGACTGTGTTGGCCCTGGTCACCGGTGCGCTGTGGGGCAAGCCCACTTGGGGCACCTACTGGGTGTGGGATGCAAGAATGACCTCGGAGCTTTTGCTGTTGTTTATCTATTTGGGCTTGATTGCCTTGGGTCAACTGACTACCAACCCGGCCAAGGCCGATCGTGTATTGGCAGTTGGACTGTTGATTGGTGCTGTGAACATTCCCTTGATTTACCTCTCGGTGGTTTTCTGGAATACGCTTCATCAGGGTTACAGCGTGTCGATGAGTGGCAGCCGAATTCACCCTGACATTGCCATGGGCATGTGGCTCAGCGTGTTGGGGTTCTGGTTGATTTGTGCCAGCACGGTGTTGAACCGTGCGCGGCGTTTGTTGGTACAAAGGCGTTGGTTGTAAAGGGCAAAAGGCAAAACAATGATTCTTGATGCATGGCAAACAATTTGGGCTTGCGTGGGTTTAAGCCTCTTGATTCTGTTTGTGGATGGTGTGCTGGCCGGTCGAGCGGGCCCCAGCAAAACCGATCTGGTTCGTCAAAAAAAGAGAGATGACCGAATGGTTGGGCTCAGTAAAGGGGTAGGTAATGAGTAATGCACGCGCGCATCGCGCGGCCTGGCTAGCGGCCATTGTTGTGGTGGCTTTGGGTTTTGGTATTGCCCTGGTCAAAGTGTTCAACGAAAACCTTGTTTTCTTCTACACCCCTACACAAATATTAGATGGTGAAGTGCCCAAGGGTGAAAAAACCTATCGCCTGGGTGGCATGGTTGAAGTGGGTAGCGTTCAACGCGAGGCCGACTCATTGAAAGTTCGGTTTGTGGTCAGCGACCTGAACAACAAAGTGCCGGTGGAGTTCACGGGCATCGTGCCAGATTTGTTCAAAGAGGGCACCGGGGTTGTGGCAGATGGCCAATGGGACGGCACCACCTTCAAAGCCTCTGAGGTGTTGGCCAAACACGATGAAGACTACATGCCGCCCGGAGTTGAGCAGTGATCGCTTTGATATCCCAGTTCAGTTTGGCCTTGGCCACCGTGTTGGCCTTGTTTGGCGCAGTCGCTGGTTTTGCCGCAGTGCGCGGAGTGTACAGCCATGCGCCAGCAGTCCCTTTGTTGAACTCGATTCAACGCAATGTGCTGCTGGTCTCTGGGCTCGTCGGTATTGCCTTTGTTGGTTTGGTCTATTCCTTTGTGATCAGCGATTTTTCAGTTCGCAACGTGGCTGAAAATTCCAACTTGGCTCTGCCCGTTTTTTACAAAGTGGCCGCAAGTTGGGGTTCTCATGAAGGCTCCTTTTTGCTTTGGGTGCTTATGTTTGCAGGCTGGACCCAAGCTGTGGCCTGGGCCAAATTCGAGGTGTCGGCTTGTTTCAAAGTGCGCGTACTGGCCACCTTGCAATTGGTGCTGGTGGGTTTTCTGCTTTATTTGTTAATTGCCAGCAATCCCTTTGAATACCTGTACCCCACACCCGTCGACGGGAGAGACCTGAACCCGCTGCTGCAAGACATCGGCATGATCATTCATCCGCCCCTGTTGTACATGGGTTATGTGGGCTTCGCAGTGACCTTTGCCTTCGCAGTGGCTGGTTTGCTGGAGGGCCGGTTCGACATGACCTGGGCGCGCTGGAGTCGCCCCTGGACCAATGTGGCGTGGGCGTTTCTAACCATGGGCATTGCTTTGGGAAGCTGGTGGGCTTACCGGGAACTGGGTTGGGGCGGTTGGTGGTTTTGGGACCCGGTCGAAAATGCATCTCTAATGCCCTGGTTGGCAGGTACAGCGCTCATTCATTCACTGGCCGTGTCTGAAAAAAGGGGGGCCCTGCGCAGTTGGACCTTGTTGCTGGCACTCACTACCTTTGCCTTGTCCCTGCTGGGTACATTCCTGGTTCGCTCGGGTGTGCTTACCTCGGTGCATGCTTTCGCAACAGACCCTGAACGTGGCGTTTTCATTCTCGCCTTGTTGTTTATTGTGGTGGGCGCTTCCTACATTCTGTATGCGCTTAAAACAGGTGAAGTGGGGCAGGGTGGCAATTTCAAGGCCACTGGTCGTGAGTCGCTGTTGCTGTCCAACAATGTGCTCATGAGCGCTGCCTTGGTGGCCGTGATGTTGGGTACGCTTTACCCCTTGGTGGTCGAGGTGATCGGCGGGCGGAAAATGTCAGTGGGGCAGCCTTATTTTGAAGCCATGTTTGCACCTATTCTATTGCCCGCAGTGTTGCTCATGGCCTTGGGCCCCGATTCTCGCTGGCGCGAAACCTCGTTGGCGCAATACATCAAGCCCGGGGTAGTGGCGCTTGCTGTTGCCGCGCTGGTGTTGTTGGGAGCAGCCTTGTTCAATGGTTATTTCAGCTTGTTGTGGGCCGTGGGTGTGGTGTGTGCAGTGTTCATGGCGGTGGCGACGCTGGCCCATGCTGCGGTGGCCACGCGCAAAGCAGGGGTCAGTATTCCTGAAAGTGGTTTGCTGTATCGCATTCGCCGTTTGTCCCTTTCTTATTGGGGTATGGTGCTTGCGCATTTGGGAGTGGCTGTGTTTGTGGTGGGCGTCAGTTGGGTAAAAACCTTCGAGACTGAAACCGATGCCGTGCTCAAGCCAGGAGAAACTTCTGAGATTGGCCCATGGCGGGTTACGTTCATTGGTGTTGATTCCGTGCAAAGGCAAAACCATGTGGCTGCTCTGGGCGTGTTCGAATTAACGCGTGGCGACGGCACGGTGATCCACTTGCTGGAACCCGAGAAGCGTCGCTATCAAAGTTCAGAGCAAATCATGACTGAGGCTGCGATTCACAGTGATTGGTTCTCCGACGTGTACATCGGCCTTGGCGATGCAGTTCAAAGCAGCGCAAACTCCGGGGCGTGGGGCGTGCGGCTGTATTACAAGCCATTGATCAACCTGATTTGGTGGGGTTGTGCCTTGATGGCACTGGGTGGTTTGCTTACCGTGTTTGATCGCCGTTACCGGCCCAGAAAGAATGCGGTGGCGGCATGATCAAGAAACGCTTGCGCCTGTATTTGCCAATTTTGGTCTTGTTGTTTTTGGGTGTGTTTTTGCTCCGTGGTTTGTGGCTTGATCCGAAAAAATTACCCTCCGCATTGATTGGCAAGGAAGCCCCTGCAGTCGTGTTGCCCGTACTCAGCTTTAACGGGCCAGAGGCGGATGCTGTGCAACTTGTAAACATTCAAACCCTTCAAAACATCGATGAATTGAAAGGCCAGCCTTGGGTACTGAATGTGTTTGCATCGTGGTGCCAGGCTTGCTTGGTGGAGCACCCGCATTTCATAGCTTTGGCGAAACAGAAAAAAATCAAGCTGGTGGGTTTGGCCTACAAAGACGACCTGGCCAATACCCGCCGTTGGCTGGCGCAATATGGCAATCCTTATGATTTGATCCTGATTGACCAGCAAGGGCAGTACGGAATTGAGTTGGGTGTGTATGGCGTGCCCGAAACTTTTTTAATGAGCGCCAACAACACCATTATTCACAAGCAGGTAGGGCCAATACCTGCCGACTATTTCGACAGCATGGCACTGCCCGCAATAGAGGCTTCCCGATGAATGTGAATGATCTGAATGCAGCAGAGAAAGAACAGTACAAAGAAGTGGCCAGCGAGTTGCGTTGCCTGGTGTGCCAGAACCAGTCGCTGGCTGATTCTCATGCTTCTTTGGCAGTCGATTTGAAAGACAAAATTGCCGAGCAAATTCGCGCTGGCAAAACCAACGAAGAAATTAAAAGCTACATGCAAGATCGCTATGGCGAGTTTGTGATCTACAAGCCCGCTTACAGCATGGAAAATGCGGTGCTGTGGTTGGGGCCATTTGTAGTGTTGTTGCTTGCCGTGGTGCTGGCGCGCAGGGTGGGGAAGAGCAAAGCCAGCGCACCTACCGCTGAAGCAAGCGCACAATGGGCAGAAAACTTGTACACCAAAACTAAAAACAAAAAAGACAGCTGATTGATGCTGCGGTTACAGAACCAGCAGCTGCTCGTTAATTTTTTTTGCCTGCTCAGGCGGTACCCCCGCCAGCGATGCGAATTCAGGCCAACGTTTAATGGCTTGGCGAACTTCTCGAATAACTTTGGGTGCGGAACCTATTGCAAAGCGCTCCGCCTCTTCCAGCAAATCAAGCTCAGCGAAATTCTTGAATTTTCCATGCACCGACATCAAATGTTGGTGAGTCCATTCACCCTCAGGGTTGTGTGCAAAGGTGATGTCGTAGGCTGGTGCCAGTTCCCAGCTTGATCCTTCCTTTAGCAAAAACGAAAAGTTCTTGGTGTGATCGTCGCAGTTTCTTCCCATCACATTGAATACCATGCGTCGAAACGCTTCTTCTTTTTGTTCATAAGGAAGTTGCAGTTTCACAATGCAGTCGAATAATTGAGCATAAGCATTCGTGCCTTTCTTTTTATAGTCCAGGTGGTTGAATGCGCACAGCGTTTGTATGTGATGACGCACATTGTTTGCAGCCCGGTCAAAACGGCGTGTCATAAAGTGCGCGCGGCCGTTTTCCTCCAGTAATCGACATTCTGACATGGAAATTTTCGCCGCCCTGGCCATCAAATAATAGGCGTATTCAATTCGACCATAGCCTCCTGATGCGCCCAGTTCGTTGTCTTTGCCAATGCCGTCGAATTTTAGTAGCCAGTGTTCGAACCCTGGCGGTGTATCCACTTGTCCGGAACGAATTTCTTGCGTCTCGCGGTTCCATGCAATCACCGCTTTGGCACGGGCCCCACCAGCTGAGGTACCCACATCAATAATGCTGCGCAAGGCTGCATTTGTGTATTCATCTTCATCGTCGTCAAACTGACCAGTAACCGCTTTTCTGGCCTGTTCTACCAAGCTACCCAATTCAATTGAGGTGGCCACTCGCTTCGAAGGCCCACGGCTTGGTTTGAATGTGAGAGCACCCATGGCGCGGTTACTCATGTAGGCCAGGCGATCGAGTGCAGTAATGTCACTTTTAGATAAACCCCGCTCGGCCATGTAACGGTCAATCAATGCATTGCCAAAATCATCGGGCAGGGCATCGGCCAGCATGGCCGGTAACCGTTTGTAGGTTTCAACTGGCAGATCTGTGAACAAATATGGGTCGCCGTTGTTCAAAGGCATTTGTAATGGGGCAGGTTCAATGCCGGTTTTTAGAAAGGCGGGTGCGTAGGCGAAGGCGTAATAGCCGTACACAGGGTCTCGCGCTACCGCACCCACTTGTTTTCCCCAAAGAAAGACTTCAACACGGTCCACGGGTTGATAGGCCGTGCTTTTTGTGCGTGCGATTTTCTTTTTGTTATTCATGGTTTGCTCGGTTTGCGCCTTGCGCGCTGACGGGGTGCTGCTTTGGCCACCATGGTCATGGGGTTGATGCTTGCAACTGGTGCAATTGTGTCGAACCAGCTTTCCCTCCCCAAGGCGCGGACAACTTTTACCAGTGTTTGCAATGATGAACCCTCCCCGTTTTCCAAGCTTTGCAGCGCACGGGTACTTACACCGGCTTGTTCAGCCAGTGTGTGTTGGTCGGTGTTTCGGCTCAGGCGAAGCTGTTTCAGGTTTGCGCCCAAAGTGGTTTCCAGTTCCGCAAGCGTTTTTTGAGGCAATTTATGTTGTTCCTAAAATATGTTTTTGCACGTTTTAATTATTTTTTTGTATTTTATGCGCGTTATTAAGCGTATTGCAATAATTTGAATATTTCAATTAAAGTTATGTTTTAAATCGCGTATAAACGCGTATTAGAGCCACATTGTATTTTTAAACGCGCATTTCTGCGTAATAAAATTATTAAAGTTTACTGGGTTTGCCTGGTGCAGTTTTGCATGGTTACCCCGCAAATGCAGGGTGGCGCATGTTGCCTTGTTGCGGACAACAAGGCTGGGCGGCCCTTTGGCAATTGCTTACTTCCCAAGCAATGGGGTGCACGGATCAACTTGCTTGCTGTTGCATACTGATCCATTTACATTTTGAAGCTGTTGAAATTGCATTTCGAGCACGTTTCTTGGCTTTGGTACCGGCCTGCGGTAGCCATGGTGGATTTTGGGTTTTGGTTATACTGTTTATTTGTACAGTTTATTTCTCAATCGCTATGCTGTAAAAAGGCCCCACTCAGTTGAGGGGCTCTCAGGGGTGATGTTCGGATAAATGGATATCGCCATTATTGTTCGATAAAACTAGTTAGCCCGAAGACCACATGGATCGTTGGAAATCATATCTACTTGAAACTCACAC